>Ga0214545_1008034_pt1 | contig 17182 bp, 13 predicted proteins | sample CNSS4metaG_FD_160064 | JGI IMG/M metagenome (GOLD analysis project Ga0214545, IMG submission 160064) | Root nodule microbial communities from cowpea collected in UCLA plant growth center, Los Angeles, California, USA - CNSS4 | ecosystem: Host-associated > Plants > Roots > Nodule | place: USA... | reverse complement strand
GTCAGCTGTAAATTGTCAGTCCCTCTGCTCCCTTAAGTCTCTTTATATAGGCTTCCACTGGACTTTGGGCTTTATCTGTCAGTTGCTAAAATATTTTATTTTTATTTAATTAATTAGCAACTTAATTGCTGTCAAATTTCCAATTATGCCCCTTTCATTTAACCATATTTGCAGTTTTGACCAGTGTTGACTGCTGACTTTGACCAGTTGACCAGAGTTGACCAGTTGACCAGTTTGACTGTCCTATCAGATGCTGACACGTGGCGCAGAGTACTCTCTCTCTCCAGAATTAGGGTTTCACTCTCACACTCTTCTCCCTCCCTCGTGACGGCTGCGGCTGTGGTGGCTGCCTTTTCTTCTCCGGCGACGCTGCTCCGCAGTGCAGGTTCGTGGTGGCGCAAGGTGGAGCTTGATGCGCAAGGTGCAGAGAACGTGAATGGTGGTGTTGCGGAGGCGCGCTGCAGAGGTTGATGCGGCTGCCATGGCTGGAACAAGCTTCACGCTCGCGGAGAAGATGAACTCGCGGTGGATTCGAAGTTGCAGGGACGGTGGAAGCTCGTCGCTGCTGCTGCGTCTCATTCACGGCGCGATGGTGCGGTTCTCAGCATCTTGGCTGCTCGAACAGTTGCAGAAACGTTGCTGGTTACGGTGGTTTCCGGCTTGGTGCTGTTGCGGGAAAGATGGAGGAAGAAGCTGGGAACTCGCGGTGGTGGCAAGAACGGTGGCGCGCTGCCATGGCTGTCGCGCTGTGGAGAAGACGGAGGCGCGCGGAGCTGCTGGGCGCGAGAAGAAGATGGCGTTGCTGTTCGTGGTGGCCGGCGAGGAGATGGCGGCGGCGGCTGCCATGGTGGGTGGAAGGAGAGGAGAAAATTAGGGTTAGGGTTTTGGGAGATGAAGATGATGACGTGGCAGAATCTGATTGGTTAATTTGGTGAGGGTAGGATTATGACACGTGGCTTGTTCTGGTTGGCTAATTTTAAGAGGTGGGGATTGCCACATGGCATGATCTGGTTTAGTGGAGTTTAAGTGGTAGGAGGGGTGCAACTTAGTGAAAACTGGGGGTGCAGAACAGGTTTTTGTGGTCCACTTGAGGGAGGAGTGTGCAAATAAAATCTGGGGGTGCATTTAGCTCCTGATTTATTCTTTTCCAGAATTTCTTGATTTTGGACTTATTTTGTAACTTTGAATACTTCAAAATCACATTATTAATTGACCAAAAATAAATTCCAGCTGCATTAACAAACGTTAGAATATCCAATAATATTTTATGCAACTAAAATCAATTTTTACGCCACTTTTATCAAACTTACTCAATAAATCCATTAATCACAAATCCTAATTAAATCAATCTTTAAGCACAGAAAATTAAATTAAATCCCCAAATTTAAATATTAAATGAGGGCAAAAATTTGAACTCATCAGGAACACCTTTCTCTATACTTTTTCACGAGGATCCTAAAGAGCTTGATGAATTTGAGTAAGGTCAGTTTATATGAAAAATTTATATACTTTGTAGTTGGTATTTTAAGTTTATTTTAAGTTTTCAAAACTGATGAAATATTTTTCTTTTGTCGATATAACCTCACAAGACGAAGTGTGACCTTCAAGTGCTATTAATTTAGATGATTGAATATGTATTGAGATGTATTAATATTTTGATGTTGTTTATGGGAGAACCTATGTATTAAGATGTATTAATACTTTGATTTTGGTGTATTGAAGTATGATGCATATGATGTTGGTTTTGTTGAGGAATGGATGACCTTGTTTGTCTTCAATACAATTCAAAATTAGTGTAATTCAGTTCAAAATTGGTGTAGTTCGGTTCAAAATTAGTGCAACTTGGTTCAAAAATATTATAATTTGGTTTAAAATAGTGCATTTGGTTCAAAATTAGTGCAATTCAATTAAAAAATAATACATTTTGGTTCAAAAACAAAGCAATTTTGTTCAAAAATGGTTCAAAAATACTGTAGTTAAGTTCAAAAGTAGTGCAATTAAGTTAAAAAATAGTGTAGTTCAAAAATAATGCAGTTTAGTTCTAAAATAGTGCAGTTCAATTCAAAAGTAGTGTAGCTCAATTCAAAAATAGTGCAGTTCATGAAACAGTTCAGTTTATAATAGTTTAGTTCATATTATAGTGCAGTGTAGTTTAATGCAGTTCAGTTCAATTTAGTTCAGTTTTTTAGAAAAAAAAATAGTTCAGTTTAGTTCATCTGAACTGTTTTTCAGTTTAGTGCAGTTCAGACAAACTATTTTTTAGTTTAATGCAATTTTTAATGGTTCAATGTAGTTTAGTACAATTTAGCCAGCCCTAGGCAGGAGAGCGAATCTACAAGAGTTAGGATGTGCTTGCGGCGAAGCTAGTGAACAACATCAGAGGTTTGGGCCAGCGACGACGAGGCCCGTGAATCATCCCATACATATGATGCAACTATGTCGTTGGGTGAGGGTGGAAAGGGAATCGTTGGTGTCTTTTCCCTTTTCATGGATTCCTCCCCTTCTTATATCAACAACCCTTAGTACCATGCCATTTTCCTTTTTTATTCATCTTCTGATTGAACATTTAAGAAAAAATTGACAAAAGCATGAAATAGGTTGCCTTCTGTCACTCCTCCAAAGAGAGTTGTGTTGCTATGACTGCCATGTGTGCAATAGTGATACAACTATCCATACATTTCCTTTTTCATGTCATGACCCAAAAGTAGAGTAAAATACAAAAATATGAATGATTTTCGTTGCATGAACGAGGGAAGGATCAATTTTCAAATATACTTGACTTTCTTTTCTTTCTTTTTTCATTTTTTATATATGGAATAATAAGATAAGATTAAAATAAATTAAGATAAGATAAATAAAATAAAATAAAATAAAAACAAAACAAGATAAAAGTAAAATAAAATAACAAGATAAAATAAAATAAAAGTAAAAAATAGAAACATAACATACTTATATCAAAGTTCACGTTTTTTGAATTTTTCTTTCTTTTTTCCAATTAAATTTCAAAACAATATGTTATTCGGATGAAATTGGATGTTGAGACTTAGAAAATGGTGTTTTAGGATTAATAGAGTGTTTAAAATAATGATACTCGAATATTTTAATATTAGAAAGTTAAAGTATAATTTGGGGTATTCATAATTTTATCTTTTCCTAATGAGAGGTGGCAAATTTATATTAGAAAAATTATATTAAAGAGTAAAATAATTGATTATTTTTTCAAGAGGGAAGGTTTGTGATGAAGACAAAAAATGCATCACGTCAACTAAACTTCAGAAACTTCATGAGAATCCAAAAATTGAAGAAAATGAAAAACAACTATCTAAAGTTCCTAGAGTTACATATACTGAATTTGAAAATGCTTTAGGATGTGATATGGGGAAGCGTCCTCAAGAACAAGTTGAGAAATAAGATGGAGGCTGAATTTTTAGCAAGTAATATGATAATCTGTATTGAAAGGGATATTGCAACAAACTTTAGTTATTATTCAATTATTAAAGATATTAAGTCTTTGAAAGAGGGTAGAGCACCACTCTAACTAAAGGTAACTTTTAACTTTTTTAATATATTATTGTTGATGATAAACTTTATGTTACACTTTCATATATTTATAATTGTCATATTTTTTGAATTCTATTATCATGTGTGCTTGTTTTGAATAGAGATAATGATGACAGAAAATGATTTCTTTTACAATTAGAAAAAATAATTTATATAAAAAAAATACAATTTGGCCCCCTAAAATTTTTGTCCAAGTTCTGCCACTATCTAAGAGCCCTTTCATTTCTCTTTAGAGTTTTTCATCATGTGTTATTCTCTTTGAAGATCGGAGACCATTAAAGTGATTCTTGTCGCGAGCTTTCCACTTTTGTCCAACCAATTTCTCCAATTGAGTAAGTTGGTTTTCTTCTCTTTTCTTATGGTCTATTATTCTTCCTGGTGCATGTGAGTGATTTTAGCTCGCATGTGATGTCTAAATCATCCTTGTGAGTCTTTGTTGATCAATGGTTCTAACGGTATGCCCTGACCATGTTTGTGTTGTTCCTAGGTTAAGTTTGTGTGTTTTGATAACTTGTTGGGAATTTGATACTCTTTAAGCTGTTTGAGTTATCTAACAAATAAGGGGAGTTAATTACACTACTCTTGACTTGTAGAAATACTAAATTAGTAAATTGTATGATTGTACTGTGATTTGCATATGCATTTGATTTGTTGAATGGTATATGATGTATAAATTTTGGGTGTTAGGTATGATGTTGCTTACTTATAAATATTGGTTGATTTGATATTGTGGTGAAATTGAGTTTGGTATGTTTTGGGCATCTGTGATGACTATTGGATTTCATAGACTGGACTCAAATGCCATAATTATGCAAAATCAGGTCCTGCAGAATTATGCAGACTGGTTGGTTGAGTGGGTACTCGCGGAGCGAATCCAAAGTCAGGGGGGTTATTGACTTAGGAGTCGCCAGTCGAGTATCTACTCATTAAGCGAATCTAAAGTCAAAGAGCTTACTGATTTTGTAGTCGTTGGTCGAGAACATACTCGTTGGACGAATGGCTTGTAGGGCATTACCTTCTGAGCGAATGGATGATTTCACTAAGCCAATGCATCAGAGTTTAGTAGTCATTATTATGCTCAATTTTGATGTGTTTTGACAATTGTGGATTATTTCTTAAGAGATAGTTGATGTATGGGATTAATTTGGAATTAAATGTATGAGGCTGATTTGAGATTTGTGGATACTAATTCAAGGAGGACTAGTTATGATATATAATAGTGTATGCATTAGTATATGGATTTAGTTGGAAGTTATCTTGGTGCTTTAATAACCATTCAATTCTCAAGTAGAAAAGAATTGAGTATGTGGTGAGAGGAGCATGAGGTCGTAGTTTAGGGGCTTTACCTTGGCCAAAGATGTTAATGGACTAACCTTGTGTGTGCTAAGGTGAAAACCATTAGCAATGACTCTACAGAGCAGTAGAGACAACCATAAGTGCACAACTTGTTAGAATTCGATAGTAATGCATGTATCTCGATAATTAAGTCATATATTAGTCTTTCTATGGAATATGATGTTATTGATTCATGATTGTTACGATTGTCTAAGTATGATTAAATAATTGTATTCTTTTAAATGATTAAATGTTTTTGTACATTAGTTTACCCTTTTCTCTATGTTTTGTCTTGTGTTGTATTCTTATTTGCAATGATCACCTAATTGGTGTGAGTAGATGAGTAAGTAACACCTAGTCCAGTCAAGGAAGAAGAGGATGTTACGACTTAGTTTACTCCTTACAACTCTTTGGTGTATATATACATATGTTTTGAAAAACTCTAGTTCTCTAGCTTGATCATATATAAATTTATATTTCAGTATATATTTTGGATGACTGTAATATAATAGTTACATGTTAGTACAATATGCTTAATGATTATCAACATGGAATGTTTTGTTTAGTAGTTATTCTATTAAATAGGATGTTACATTTTTAGTCCCTAAACTTTAACGTGAAATTGAAATTCGTCCATGTTTGAAATTTTGATATATTTTGATCCTCAAATTTAAAAAATGAATGGATATAGTTCTTTTAACTAAATTATAAAATATTTTGACGTGTTAAGAGTGTTTCATACTAACATTTGAGTTTTTTACACCCATCTGATGCGTTCAATGTCTATAGAGAAACATATTTGGCACATTACAAAAAATTAACTTAATTGGGATAAAAAACTATATTCATTCATTTGTTAAGTTTTTTACCAAAATGTATCAAAGTTATAAATAGAGACGACTTTTCGTCAAAGTTCAGAAACTAAACATACATATTTATTTTATATTAGTCAAATAGCACAATGAGAGGGATTTAATAAGGACTATAATTTAACTTACATAAGACATCTACACCTCAAATTCTTTAAAGAATGAAAAAGTTTGTGATTGAGTTAATATGGTTAAGCCCACTCATGTAAATCCACACCACAAACATTAAAAAAACAGTTTGTATGTATATCTCACATCTTGAATGGGTTTTAGTTTTAATAAACTACATTATCCTGCAAAATGTGTGGGTTACGCTTACCTTTATCCACACAAATATAATTAAAAGTAATTTTATTATACTTCTAACATATTTTAAGTTTTATTTAAATTAAACTAAGTTCAAATAAAAATGTTAAAGTCAAGTACAAAATCCATTAAGCATTAAATTAGATTACAGAAAGAATCTTACTGTGCATGACTTTTAAGGACGAAGGCAAGTATAAAAATTATTTATTGTTCCTACCACAAACCCAATAGTCCCACATCGCTTAGAAGATAAGGCCTAAGGTGGTTTAAATACCCTTCCTCCTTCCCCCTCTGAGGCGCGTTTTAAGGACAAAACTGTGAAAAACGGACAATACCTCAAATATATGGGGATTGACATCAATTTTATCATCGGACTTGGGATTGCTTTCAAAATAAATGTTAAGGACATGTAATTTCTTTTACTTATCATTTTTATTTGAAAACTTTTAGACAATTGTTGTTTTGAATAACAAAATCCCATCATTAAATTTGAAATTTTTACTGAAGTACAATTTCAACGATAATCATTTTTCGTTAAACGTGTTCATTTTATAACTTTCAGTGATATCCCAAATTGAGGTGTTACACTGAGAATAAAGGTTGGACGAAGATGTGGAAGTTCACCACAAATAGGTATACATAACTTCACTTGTTGCTTGCCCTAAATTTTCATTTTAGGTAGTGCATTCATATTTGGTTTAGTTAATTACTTTTTTAAATATGGTTTGGAAGTGGCATGTGCTTGGTAATGGGTTGTTTGATACATGTAGGTGCTTGAAGGGTTGGAACCTATTAGGAAAAGGCTGGGGATGGACATTGGAAGCATTGACCCTCAAAGGTTGCGCCATTTGGTGTTGTCTCGTATTTTATATGGTTGCTTTGTTGCTATTTGTTTTTATCCCAATGTTTCTCTAATTGATGAATAATTTATGTGGTATCTTAGGTGTATGAAATTTTGGATAATGTTGTTGTTGAAGCTCAAGTTGGGTTTCCTTCCAAGATTGATGTTGTTTTGGTTGCAAATGATTTTGTGAGCATCATCGACAATGGTTGTGAGATTAGAGCAAAGTTTGAGGAGGACGTTGATGTCATGCTTACTGAGTGTGATATTATTTTTAATGAGCAGACAAGGTATAATTTCAATTTCTTAGTCAATACAAAAATCATTTTAGTCTTGAAATCTCAAGCCATTTATTAATTTCACTCTTGTATGCAATTTGTAGGAGCATAAGATATGTATGAATATTCAAATTCTTTTAGCATTTTCTAGTTAGGAGTAGTGACCAGTGGTTGTTGTTATTTACGGGATTTTTGACAAAGATAAAATTTCCAATCATAGAAAGGTGTCTTGATTGTTAATAATGCTAGAAGGGCTATTATGGATACCCAAGCAGTTGTTGATGCTTGTTGAAATGGCTATGTGGTAGGTAATGCTAAAAACAGCTCACAAACATATTGTCTAAGTAGAAAAATAAGGAAACTAGTATTTTAAGTTGATGATATTACAGCACATTCATGGTTCTTGTATGTGTATATAATATCAAATTATCAACTACTAATTTTTTTTTGCCAAATCCAAGATTACTTATGTCACTCTAGAAATATATTGTGTACACAACTTGTGCTTTAGATTTTTGTGTATCATTTCAAGCACTTTATGTTCCTTAATCTGATAAATTGGATAAATCCGAAAATATTATGTTTGTGTTACAGTTTTAAGAGTATGCATAACTGTATGTTTTTGGATGGGAAATCTAAATTCATTGGTACGTTCTTATAAGCCTTATTCTAAATCGCCCTTGTTGGTATTAAGACAACAAATATAGTTGAATGAAATAGGAATCCATTATTGATTATTTTAATGCTTATTTACTATACCTTATACATGTTTACTTGCTAGTTTTGGCTCTTATGTATGGTATTTAACTTGTTTACAATTCATATAATTCTTCCTTACCTAATACTTTTGTGTTTTTTAGTCTTCAAACATTATTCTATTACCAGTTTTTGAATAAACTGTGATATGCAAAGGAGGGAACAAGAGATATTATGGACAAAACTTGTGTTGACTTGCCATGACAAGTATGACTTGAAGTTGACGGGAGAGACGTTGAAATTCCCAAGGTTAGATATTGATTCTGATTATTATTTTACTTAAGAAATTTATTTTATGAATATTCTGTCCTCTAAATTTATTTGTAAAATAATTAGTTATTTATTGTGCTCAATATCAGGAGCTATATGGGTGGAGTAGATATTTGGCAAAATGGTTGTGAGCATGACTATGATTTTAGTCTGTAATCCATGCATGATAAAATGCTACAGGTGGTATATGTTTGTGGATCATGGTACTTGGGAAAACTTCAGGTACGTGATGATGCAAACAATAAATGAGTCATAAAGGCAAACATTGTGTACGCTAAGTTCATTGTCCTTGATCCCTTACTAAGTTATAAAATTACCTAGTTGTGATATTATTTTGTGCTTGATACTATTAGGAGCAGACTAGTATGTTTCCGTAAAAAAACTCCATACTTAATAAACTTGAACAACTTCTCTACCTATTCTTGTGTTGTCAAGATAAAAAATTATTTATTTAAAGCATCCTCTTAACTACACCACCAAATTCTTTAGAAAAAGCATTATAGTTTTACTTTTATCACCATTCTGTGATTTTAGAGGGTTTTAGTGTTTTATCAACCCATGAAGGCATAAACTAGCATTTGCTTGAGATTCACCGAGTTAGCTTTAGGGTTTGGCACTCTACATTAGGGGTGGTTAAATAAGCAAATACAATGCATTATACTTTATCAATTACTTTGGTATAAGAAATGATGTAGCTCTTGTAGCTTCTGAATTAACCCTAGCTATGGAGAGGCATGTGTTGGAATCTGGGTCTATGATGATTAATGATCAATAGAGCCTATAACGATTCATTGCTTATGGCTAGGTAATGCTCGAGAGAAAGAGAAAGATGACAATTTGTTTTACTACAGTAGATATTATTTTTGTATGAAGTGCCCTAAAATATCTATTATTAAATTTTCAAATGTTTAAATGACGTAGAATCTAACTAAGAAAAAAGTTCATTTAAAAATTAAAGGTTCCATGATTTCCATGAACTAAAGGGGTACTGCACTATTCTAATACATTTGATTTCTCTCTTTATACAAAGACTAAACCTTGACCGTAATGGTAATCAAAATTGTGAACAAATTGGTGGAAATAAAAAATAAGGAAAAGAAAGTCTTGTTTTGAGCATGCTAGTTAATGGATTAGATAAGTTCTTTGGACCCACAAAACATTTTCTCACAATATTTACTTACGTATAAATTGTTTATATTTTAATTTAATTTTGTAGAATATTAGAGTTCTTATTATGTTCGAAGTCTTGTCATGTTTTTGGACTTGATGAGGTGGTCTTAGTAGTAACATTACACTGGTACTTGACTTAATTATTGCTATAATTTGGTGCTTAGTCTTTTTTTTCTTATTGTTTCAATGTTTATTGTATGAATCTAATTTAGTTTCATACATTCAGAAGAATATTATTGAGAGCCTCCCATCCCTCTTTTCATCCTATTTCCATGTAAAATGCTTGCAAACATTATGACAATGGTTGAAACATCTCCATTGGCATAATTTAATCCAATTATTTTAATGTCATTTTTATAACATTTCATAATACATAATTTTGATGTGCTTTTGTGTCTTATACTATCATGACATGGTAAGTTTGTCAACAAAGTGCTTATTAATGTAGTTTGAAAATAAAAGAGCTCATTAACTTATGTATTTTTTATTGGTAGGGAGCATGTGAATTAATTTCTTTTGCTGACTTGTTAGTTATTTTAAGACAATTATGTATTGTGAATTTTTTTTACTTTCTTTGATTTTACTCATTCATGATACTGGACTACTTTTATAAATAATAATTTACAATTTCTTGTAGATGTGTTATGAGTGGTTCTTGAAAGATCTAAATGCATGTTTTAGAAAAGCTAGTTGCTTATGGTGCTCTTCCTATTTCAGTATCATGTAATTTTTTTTTATGAATATAGGGGGTTACTGCATGTACTAGAATGCTGTTTGTATTATTTTATTCTAGAAAAATTGAAATTTTGTGCTTGGTAAATAAGTCTAAGATTCTCACTTTCTTATAATTTTGAGTACCTCATGTCTCTTTAAGGAGTACTTTTTTTAACAAAAAGCATTTATTAGATACCAGAGGGTATTTATTTGATGAAGATGGATTTGACTACATGAAAATATCATTTTTGAGAGACAGCAAAGCTCAACAAAGAAGCTTGCGGTTTGTATCATTTCTCTTGTTTGTTTATGCTTTTTGCTTGCGACTTTATATAATTTTATTGTCCTTGTACTAGCCGTTATTTGTCTCTCTTATTGAACAACATAAGATTTTTTTTTGAAATAAGAGGTAAGGGATCTAGCAATAAAACATGCGATTTCACTTTATTGTAAGAATCATTCAACCCCCTTAAAAATTGCATCGGACGATCCTCAGTTCTTCCTTATGCATGGATTTCAGAAGCTTTGCAAGAACACACGAGTTTACATGTGCATCCTATATCTGGTCTAAAGTTCGCAAACCCGTCCCAAATTATATTGAGTTTTGTAAAATATTCACTTACACTCAAGTCGCCTTGCTTCAATTGGCCAACATTTGTTTGAAGATTTGATATTCCCAACAAATTTCCCTGGAAAACCTTGCTTTCAAATCGTTCCAAATTTCTTTTGTATCTTCCATCCAAAGGATACTTTGCCTAATATTGGGAGATACTGAGTGGACAATCCATGAAACAACCATATCGTTACATCGTTGCCACACATTGAAGAAAGAATTTTCCTTTTTTGGTCTCTTGGTCGAACCAATGAAAAATTGGGACTCGTTCTTTGCACTCAACGTTGTTAGCATTGACTTGCTCCAAGAGTGGTAGTTTGTAGAGTCAAGATCTGGGGAAACGAGAGCCACTGCCAAGCTTTCGCCATGATGAAGGTGGAGGTAGCTTTCACTACTTAAGGTTGGCATTTCTTCTTTAGCCATGTTGGAAAGAAACACAAAGGTGAAAAATAAAGAATGGTAAAACAAGAAGAACACATAATTAAAGAATAACAATTAGAGTAAAGAAAATGCAACAAAGCTCTGATACCATCTTAATACCCATTCATCCTCATGAAAATAGGAAACTTCAAATGCAGATGCACATTTGTGTGAATAGGGAGTGAGGAGGTTTATGGAATTCGAAGGAATAGGGAGAGAAAAACTAAAACTGAAATTTATCATATATGAACTCATTGTTTACAAAACAAAGCTGAAAAGGTTTATATAGCAGAAAAGAAAAAAACTAACTACAAAAGTTGTTACAAACATAATAACTTCATGGGTTCCTTAGCGCTTGGTAATATGATTTGGCGTTGGACGCAAAGGGATTATTATAAGGTTCTGTTATATTCTAAGATCAACATCAAAAGGAGCAGTTTCATCATTGTCGTGCCAAACTCCCTACCTTCTTACACGCCATGACGTTGAAGGTGCCGACAACAAGACATTTTTAGGAGTATATGACGATAGAGGCGATCATGGTGGCATTTTTCTATGGCCCGCTATTTCAGATCTGGATTGGAGAGCTTGTTGTTTGCACATGGGTGTACGGTTCCTACTGTATGTTATGGTGGTGGCTGGAATGTGATGCAGATTCATGGTAATGTGCATAGTTTCTCTTGTCACTATGGTCATTCTCTAAATCACCACCATCACGGTTTGGAGGTAGTTCTCCAAACACAGGTTCGTTCAATTGAGTAGTTTGATGTTGTTAATTAAAACTCATTTTTTTACCCAGAAGAAGCTTACGTCAAGAAAGAGTGGTTGTTACGCTTTTTCGTGATGGGAGAAGATATGTGGCATTATGGTGCGACAATTGAGTATAATAGGATGAAGTTGTTAGAGTATTTGATTCAAAAAAACAATTACTACATTTTTATTCTTACAGTTTACTCTGGTATTGTAACATCATGCCAGGATATTACGAATTAAATAATAAAATAAAGAATTATTAACTCGGTTTCATTTAATAATACCTCGTTTCCCAAAGCGTGGGAAATTTAAACTTTTATTACTTCCAAATATAATCCAAAATCCAAAGTTTATAAAATGGAAATAATATAAAAGCGTCTCATAAGAGTTTACATATTATTTCAAACCATAAAATAATAAAAAAACTCCCGAGCTATCCCCTCTCCGTGGCTAAGCTTCACCAGAACCACCTGCATCAACATCATCTGCTCACGTGTACCGCGTACACGATCATCACCAAACACAAGCAGATAGGGTGAGCTTAACAGATTAATCATATAAAATACATATACATATATTAATCACCTATACACACACACACACACACACACATATATATATATATATATATATATATCACACACACACATCATAAAAATTCCCTCCTTTGATTTCATCTCACATGGCCACAACCATGATATTCATGTTTTACGTCTCCTAGTGAGTACTTCAAGATGACCTGTTGCCATACCTATCGGCCACAACCAATAGAGCACGTGCAGGAAAGCATTGCTATGGATCATACACCGAACGCCAGGTGGAGTTCCCCAAATACAAATATAGTTCGCAACGTCCCAAGACTACCAAACTCGTTAGCTATTTACAGAGGAAGGCAATCTATCTGAACCCATCCATACTGGTCACAACTAGCACACTCACACCAGCAACACTCGCCAACCCGAGCTCAACTCAAGGGTTCCTCGTGTTCATCCGCTATCCCGAGCTAAACTCGAGGGATGCCATTCTGAGCTCAACTCGAGGAATGCCACATGCTTAACCCCTATCCCGAGCTTAACTCAAGGGATACATTCCGAGCTCAACTCAAGGAACACCAGCAAACCCACCTTTGAAGCATCACAAAAAGCCTTCTAGATCACGCCTGTATAAGGAGCAACCCAAAGTTGCAGCAGGAAAATCGCCTAGCAGGGGACACGTACCGCCACGCGCAACCGCTTCCAGACAGATTGGCGGGGGATGCCTACCGGCAGGCGCCAAACGCCTCATTTCACACTACCTCTACAACTATCGCTTGGTAGAACATCCCTCATCGCCAAGCGCCTTACGTCATACAGATCTTCTGGAATAGAAGCTACCGCCTGGCAGGTTGAACTCTACCGCCAGGTGCCACACCAGTATCTGCACAATACTGTACTTGTATGAATTTAGGCACTATTTATTTGCATCCTGACCCAGTTAGTCACTCAACCAACCCAGTTAGCCTCGCATCCATTACAATTACTAGGTCAAGAATATTCTCTTTATCTCATATTATTATTAAGATTCTTAGACTTAAGTTTACCAATCCATTTGCATCCAATGCCAGACCAACCTCGGTTCATGTGACAATATCCCCAACATGCACCCAATCAATCCTATTCCTACATTCTACAATGTCCTACTATAATACCTCAATTTCCTAACCCATTTTCATAATTTATTCATCCCACTCAAGCTTATAACATTTCCTAGTTATCCATCAACCAACGCAATGAAAACAACTTCATTCAATTCTTGCCTTATACCTTAGTCTAGCTAGTCCCTATTTGAATTGTAAACACTGTTGTTTTAGCATTACTCCATTCCTTTACCACAACTTAATAACTCTTCTCACTTCTTTTCATTACTTAACATCCTAATATCATCCCCATAAAACTCCTCTCTATGTATTTATTTCTTTATCCATTTGTCCTAATTGCCCCTAACTTTCCCAGGCACCCAAAACAATCACACAATTTACTCCCTCTGTGATAGCGCCTGGCGGTTCAATCCTTGCCACCAGGCGGTGCATTCTATTTTGGAAAAAATTCCAGAATTTCTAACTCTACACAGCCCCTCTTAACAACTCCTCAATGCGTTTTTATGCCTATTCTCGTCGTTCATCTCGTGAACATAATAACAGGCTTACCAATAATCAAATTTAATTATATTCAACACAATAATAATTGTATCCAATTCATCCAGACTCCAATTCCTCAAGCCTGAACTCACATTCATACAATGTTCAACTCAATTGAACCCCACACTCTAAGAATTTAAGAAATGTATGATGTAGAATTATTCACAACCATTAGGACATGATTTTCTTCCGATCAAAATCCTCCCAGAATACTAAAATACCCAAAATCGAGCCAAAATGCTCGCATTGCCTGGCGGTTCGACCGTCACCGCCAGGCTCTTCATCCAAAACCCAAAAACTGAGTGAAATAGCTTTGTGTCGCCTGGCGGTCGGGAGCTTACCGCCAGGTGGTTCCTCTTCAAGAACCCAGAAAACAGGTTAAAATACATGTGCCGCCTGGCGGCTATGAACAGCCTGCCAGGCGGTTTCTGGAAATTTTCCATAAACACGAAAAATGCAACTAGAACGAGAGACATGCATCCAATTCATACCATTCATTATACAGTTCATGCTCAACATAAAAATTAACGCGTAAACTCCCTTAACCTGGAATTCCTTTGCTTAAAATATAATGCTTGAGTCCTTTCCTTGATTTCCAATAGTTCCTCTAAGTTCTTGCACTATCCAGCCCCTCAATTCCACTCCCTAACCACTGTTTCTCTCAGATTTCGTGCAGCTCTCAATACCCTCAAATGTCCAGACTCAAAAACCTTCCTTTCCCTCTCAATTAGCCTTTTATTTGTGTCCTTAATGCTTGATTAATTACCAAAAACGAAAATAGGCTTAATGGTAATGTTAATTACCATTCAATGGTCCTTTATGGTCTGTTTTTCAGCCACTTCTAGGTTGTCCATTCATCTATGGTTTCCTTCAATTCTTCATATTCAAACCCAAAACTAAAATTAGCAAAAATAAAGTTTAATTTGAAAAGAGTTCTCCAAGACTTGAACCCACAACCATGCCAATGCCAAGTCAATGCTAAACCATCAAGCCAATTCATGTTTCTTGCTAACTAATATAATTCAATGATTATATCATCCCACAACATGATCACATATATTAAAAAAATAATAACAAATAAATAACACATAAATGGCATACATAGGACTCAAACCCAAGTCCTCTCACACAATCCAAGTACTCTCAACCACTTGAGCTAGTACTTTTCCACGTTATACAATTTAGAATTTAATGTCATAAAAGCTTCCACTACCCGCATTTATTAATTAGTTAATTATTTAATTAATTATATTTGATGGGTTTTACAGGTATACTCTACAAATACCATTGTTTATCTCTTAATAAAGTGATCCATCTTTTATCACTTCCATTCAGTGCATTTTTGCTCTCTCTGCTACATTCTCTATTCTTTTATGTTTTTTCCCTAACAACTGGTATCTGTAGCAAGGTTCGATGTTGCCTGGTGCGTTCTTAACCAATTTGCTTAGTCTCAATGGCAAGATTGGGATCGATGGTGTGATGAAGGATTATCTTGTTTCCTTTTAATATTATGAATTTGGTGAAGAGTTGTTTAAGGAAAACTCAAGGAAATCTCCACTGGACATTAAGATAGCAAGCTATCTAGATGTGAAGGTTCCTTTCTAAGAGTTCAATAGGAGAAGAGATAGTTTAAGGTGCTTAGAAACAAAAATAGCAAGAACACAACCAAAAACGAAAATGCATTGAAAGAAGAAGAACAAATAAAATGGAAGAGAAGATGGTAGTGGTAATGGAAGTGGAGCACGCCACTCATAGAGGGGGCAAAGCCAAACCAAGCTCTAGAGATGAGTGTATAGTGCCGCCACTTGCATAGCAAGATAAGGCAAGATTTTTTACTTTCCTTGGGAGGAGGGATAGCTCAAAAAAATAGGTTGAAAACAAGAGTGGGTTAGGGCCCAGGCCCACTTATAGCCCAAACTAGGGCCCAAGCTAGGGCCCGGCCCATGACATGACAAGACATAATTAATACTCTATAAATACACGTGGACCCCAGTAATTAAAGGTACACATTCATTACTCCATTAATCACCTTGTTTGACTTTTTGAGAGCTTAGGCTAACTTGAGCTTCAGAGTCCCTTCTACAGGTAACCCCTCCTGGGTCCAAGTAGACATGTGCCCACCGGGAAGAGGCCAACTGAGAAGATAGCGGACTACATAGGTAAGGTGACACTTGTGCCTAACTTATCTTGTTTGTTCTCTGCAGGAACAATTGGCGCCCACCATGGGACACGAGACAACACCTTAGTACCCATTTTTCTCCAAAGATAGTTTCAACCTGTAGTAGAGCTGGAGTTAACAAGCAAGCAAATGTTAGTCCCTCAAGACCCGCTAACATCACCCCTGACCTGGCCGCCATCCTAGACGGCCAAGCCAAAATGCAACAGGAGCTGACAGATCTGAAGAAACGTAGCGCTGATGAGATGGAAGCACTACGACAAGAGAATTTTCGCCTCAAGCGAAAGATCGAAGTCGATCCCACCCAGAAGGGAAAAGCCAAGGAGGCGTCTGAGGCTGCAAGGTCCCCGACCTTCCAGCCCAAAGAAGAAGAAAACGAATACAACCCCACCCCTCACACCTTCACCACCACCCAACAAACACCTATTCCCTCCACCCATCCCACTCACTTCCCTCCACCCAACCAAGGCACACCGCGACCCCCACCCCTACTGCTACCCTCTCTACCACCGAGGTCCCCTAGAATATACCCACCACCCTACACACTACCCATGTTCCACCTTACAACCCACACTACCTCCCTACAACCCACATCCCCCCTCACAACTTCACCACTACTTTAGCAACTTCAGTATTGCCAGTTAGTAGTGAACAAAATAGTTAGGGTTAAGATAACCCTGAGTCGTCTCACAACGAATACGGAATTGATCTCAAATATTTGATTCTTAAAAATACAATTAAAACTAGCAACTATAAAAATAGGGGGGATTTTGATGTGCAAAGAAAATGACACGGAAGATTGTAAACACAGTAATATTAAATAGGTCAATTCCACTGCTTTTTCTAAATAAGATTCTTCATTGGTTATCTAGAGATTATTGTTAAATTAATTATTGTTGTTGTTTTACAAATCAATCAATGTAAAGACTCAATTCATTTGTTGG
>Ga0214545_1008032_pt1 | contig 17186 bp, 11 predicted proteins | sample CNSS4metaG_FD_160064 | JGI IMG/M metagenome (GOLD analysis project Ga0214545, IMG submission 160064) | Root nodule microbial communities from cowpea collected in UCLA plant growth center, Los Angeles, California, USA - CNSS4 | ecosystem: Host-associated > Plants > Roots > Nodule | place: USA... | reverse complement strand
TATATATATATTTAAGATAAAAATATATATAATTATTAGAATTCCAAATTAAAATAAAATTATTCAAAATTTATGAACTAAAAAACAACTCAGTCCTAAAAAAATTAAATACATAAACATTAATTTTACAAAAAATGATATCATAATTAGAAACATAAATGATAAAATTTCAATTAATAGCATAAAAAAATTGTTTTATATTTATAAATGATTAATTTATTAAAATATAATAAAAATTAAATCGTGATTCAAATACCTACACACACACACACACACATATATATATATATATATATATATATATATATATATATATATATATATATATATATATATATATAAACATAGTTATCATTGAAATGATGACTTTGAGATTCTTAGCTTAGTATTATAGATATTTGAATTTACGTTCGATCAACATTTTAGTTCAATAAAATAATTTGGTTTGAATAGCAATAAAGTATTTGTTTTATATATTTTTTCTATAATTATTTCCACTTGTGTATAGTTTTAGTGGTATGGTAGAATCATTTTTGAGATACTTGTTGGGGGCATAAGTATGTAACCGTGGAACTTCAAACTCTAATTTGTGTAAAGAATTAAGTGAATTATTTTAAAACAAATCTTTTACATGATGTGTTTACATGTTTTCTATTTGATGTCGGGGAGAGAAATATAAGAATGGCAGTGTAAAATAAAATATTTAATTATTCGGTAGAGTAGAGTAGGTGAAATTTGAGATAAATATTTAAAGTCACATAATTTAATTAATGTAATATAAAAAAAAAATAGAGAGATGTATGGGTGTAATTTAAGTGAGTCACACGTCCAATTCGAAGACCCATGTAATTGTATTTTTGTGGATTAGGTTCGATTTTTTTTTAGTAAGTTCATAAATTTCAATTAGGGATAAACCCGATGCAGTACAACTACATAATAAAAATATTTTGTTTAATTATTTTATTATAAGAACATTATTAATATTGAAAGTATTATTTTCTTATAAATATTACAAAAGTATTGAAATATTTATTTTAAGGTATTTTTTCTTTAAGAGAGAATAATTCCTTTTTAAATATTCAACCCAACAATCTAATCCAGCAGAATTCAATAATAAATGGATTAAGTTAGAATGTGTTGCTATATATATAAATAAAAGATAAATTTAAGTCAATTAAAGTTGAATTGATAATTAAATTAAACTCAAGCCCTACATGTCACAATTATTTTTTTCTTTTATCCAACAATAATAACATAACTCCAGATAGTAATAGAAGGCATAATTGAATAAAATTTCAATTGCATTTTAAATTTGTACTGCAAAATAAATCATCTAATCACAATGTTGGGGGATGAAGAAGAGATTAGGATTGTTGTGTGGTCACTGGCATGGCTCACCAAAGCCACATTAAAAAACTAGAGACAAATCTCAATAGCTAAGTGTATACAAACTTCTAGAACATGTCAAGAGCCATGACATTCACCATGGACTCAGCACTGAGAATCCTAAACCAGTAGGAAGAGACAATAATGACCATGATACCACCAGCTTCAGATTCTGTCTTCCCAGGCAGTGAATGCTTGGATTCAAGTCGGAAAAGTTCAAAAACATTTTACCTCCAAAACAATAACTATTTTTCCTTCTTTATTCACTGTGTTGGAATTTGTATGTTTACTTTAATCCACGGCTATATCCTTAGCCGCATATGTTGAATTCCCGGGTACTGAAAATTTCCACCTTTACCAAGCAGAGAAAAGCTCTCATGCATGGAAGGCATCAAGGCTGAACCAATGATCCTTACAGAGAGTAAGTTAAATGGTGATGATGACACTGACTTAGAGCCTAATGGGTAATCCAAAGTTGTGGAATGTCTTGATAGTTCCATCAGAAGCAGCGACCACAATTGATAGGCCCCATGTTTCTGATACAATTCTGTCATGGCAAGTATTTTTCTGACATAACTGTTGCTCATCATATTCATCTTCTGCTATAGGTAAATCCCAGCTGGGAAGTTTCTCCTCGGGCCATGTCATAGAACCTCGGCACGTGCCATCAATGGCAAACCAATTACCAAGAGAAAAACGCTCTTGATCTCTGATCTCAGGTGGGGCAATCTCTGAAGAATGGTGGGAAAAGTTACTGCTAGAACCCCTTTCATATGCTTTCACATCTGACCAAGGTATTGCAACAGTAACACCCTTTGAAAAAAAGTACTCACAGGAGCGTTCAGATTTTGTGTTTTTAGAAGAAGCATTTCCCAATTCATCCAAGTCCCATATGTAAACATGGGAGTCTTCTCCAACTGAAATTATATGTTTCCCACTCGATGTAAATGAACCCGACATTTGACTCCCTGACTTGGGAAGACCTGTCACAAGTAATAACACTAACACCGCCTTAGAATTTTGTTGCAAAACCAAGCATAAATTTCTCAACATGCCAATAGGTTATATACAAGTTACAAAACAGTCAAATATTACATAAGAAAATAATACAGCCAAGCAAACAATCCAACATAATGTTTATACCGATATTCGGTTTGGAATAAACATAAATGTATTAGCCATTAAAGTTTTATAAATAGTTAATGCATTGGTCGTTGAAATCTTATGAGTAATTAAATTTGGTTGTTGGAGTCTTACGAGCGGTTAATGTATTAGCCGTCGAAGTCTAATTGATAGTTAATGTGTTAACCGATTTTGTTTGTTCTGTGTACAAGGATATTTGAAACTGTTTAAAGTAACAGGTGTGACAACTAAAGTGAAACAAACATTAACATGATTACAGAGAGAAACAAAGATAAATCCACAAAACCTCGGGGTACAGCAAAGAAAATAATCACTGTTGAGTTCAAAAAACTGTTACACCTACGTAGCCATCAGAAGTTCTATTTTAATTATTTAAAAGTACATGACAAAGCTTGTCATGATTACAAGGTAACAGACAACAAAAATTATATCCAACTGTATGATTCACAAATTAAGACAACAATTCACAATTTCAGAGATGGTTCAAAATCTATTAGAAAATACAAAACACATATTGTTTAGGTCATGGAAGAGTAAATCCTTTTATTCTTCCAATAGCTAAATGGTGTACCTTTGTATTTCTGAACAAGCTCAATACCATCATAAATATGAATTTTGGAATCTTCTGTTGTGATCATAATTCTCTGGGTACCTTTTTGGGAGAACTGCAAGCAACAAGGGTGTTAAATGTAAGTAGATAAAGAACAAAGTATAGCATCTTAGTAATAGAATGAAACCTGAATGCCAGTAATCTTGTTGCCTGATGCTTTCTTCTTTCCATGTAAATCTATCTGGGCCTCAAGCTGGAAATATTTTCCTAAATCATTAGAAATCCAATTTAGATAGTCCTTTCTATTTTATCTTTCGTAAGGGGCTTCATAACTACAGTAACTGGTATTTGGTAACACAAAAGTTACATACCTGAAGCAACATAAAAACGACAAGTCCCTGTAACAGAACCTACTACAAATCCCTGCATGTGTAAATACCCAATGGTTCATCAATCTCATAGACATGAATTTCCAGTGTCAAAATATGTAACGAGATCCAAAATCAAGAAAAGATTCCATCAAGAATTCATGACATACTTTCCCATCTTCCTGGTAACTTATAGCACTTATGACATCTCGTATATTTGCCCAGTCAATTACTCGCTCTTCACGTATCCCCCATATTCGAACCTTACCATCAATGGACCCACTAATGAAGTAATTTTCATCAACAGGGTTGAATTGAATGCATGTCACTGCTTTCATCAAAAGTAAAGACACAATTATAGCTATGGGATGAAGAGATAGTAATGATTCAAATTATGATTACGAAGACAAAGTATGTGCTTTAAATATTGTATTGACCAATCAAAGTATGGTTGTGGAAAACAAACCAAAAGGCATGGTGCTCTTATACATACCATAGTCATTGTGATGGAAAACTCTTAGACATTGATTACAATCAATTTGCCACAAGCGAACAGTTTTATCCATAGAAGATGAAAGGAGAATCTGCCACGAGAAAATTTTATCAGCTTTAAGGAAAACTAAAGTTGCAAGCAGAACATATGGAGCATGTTGCATGATTAGAAGGGGATAACAAGCTTCTGCTGTAAACTCACATCTGAATTAGACCAAGCCAAATCCAAGACATCACTGGAATGACCAAAAAATTCTTGCAGTGGTGATTCCTCAATTTGAAAAATACTATTTGGAAGGAAAATGAAGGGTCGGTATGAGTTTTTCTTCTTAGGAGAAGTGTTTTTACGTTCCACTTTGGTATTAGAAGTGCTGTCTTTTGAGGTGAAACAAATACTGGATTTATCCAGTGTTGTAACACGCCATATTCGAACAACACCATCTTCACCTCCACTCGCTAAATACTGACCACAGGGACTAAATTTCATGGTCCAGATCACACCTTTGTGTGCTCTAACCTCTTGTCCAATGAATAAGCCACTGAACTCTAGCCACCTCTTTTTATTCTGCCTTACCTTTATTCTTCGAGTTTTGTTTGCCCCTGCATTAAATTTTGATCTAACATTTCCTTCACCCCCTTTCCTCTCGTTCACAAAACGTTTCCACCAGTTTTTCCTTTTCCTTTTACCCATATCAAAATCCTGAAATTCTTGCGAATCAGCTTCTCTGTGTTCCTGATTTGTAGAAGGGAAGTCATGCTCTTTTCCTTCAAAGTTTGCATCTTCCTCACCTTGGGGACACCCTTTCACTTCATCCAATGAGACTTTTGCTTCAGAAGCTGCTTTGCCTCCAGAGAGAACCGATTTCTCGGATACCTGATCGTTATGCAAAATTGAAGCATTTGAGATTGCTCCACTGCACTCCCTGATCCTCTCAAATCCCAAACTGATAGATGAGTCGTCAAAGTTCATTCTGTCTTGATAACAAACCATGGTTGAAGAAGCTTCGTCTAAACCCAAATCCTGCAGAAAACGTTCCCTCCTCTCCTTCACACTAACAGGCTCCTTCACCCAAATGTCACCATAATCACAACCACACCCTTCAGAGCCAAATTCTTCTTTGCCTAGAACAGAATCTTGAGCTGACAAACTCTCCAGCGAGTCAAAGAACACATCAATATCTCCATCATCAGAGCCCAGCATATCTCACACTTAGATTTGAAACAAACCACCTTCCACATGAAAATCTCACCTTTAAGTCCTAACCCTGCTCCCAACAATCAATTCACTACTTCTCAAGACCTCAAAATAGGGAATTCCAAACAAGAACCAAATTTGTCCCCCCAATTATGCAAAACACAGTAGAATAGTAAATGTCACAGGTTAAAGCCATGGACCAAGTACAAAGAACCAACTAACCACCAATGAGTAAATGACAACAGCTTATTTGCAAGTTCAAAAACCTCCCAGAACAGAAAGAATACTAATTAACAATTCCACACACCCCAAAAGACTATAGATCATAGAATATTCATAATCATCAAATACAGAGCAGAAACAAAGTCCAAGCTTAGTTCAAAGTGGAGACTATACCAGGATTACATGCTATTGCCAAGTCAAACAATGCCCAAATTCAACATGATCCAACACCCCCAATCTATCATGGCCGTAACCACTCAAAAACCCTCATGATAGGAAAAAGTTCTTCCACCAGTTTATGAACAAGCGAGAATGCCTCGAGATCTGGATTTTGGGATTTGAAGATTGGCAAAGCGCACGAGCGGCGATATAGTGTTTGTTAATGTTATGCCTCTCCTTTCTTATCTTAATATGAGGCCTCGTAATCCTCGCCTATGATCTGTGGCATTGGCGTAGTGTAACCTTAAAGTCAGACACGGAAGAAAAAGCAAGGATTTTTAATAACCGTTACCATTTACAGAGAACAATTTTCGTGAGGCCGAATGAAGACAAAGGTGGATTTGATTCTCAACTTTCTGCTGTGTTTGCTGTGACTAGAAAAGTGGCATTGATTGGCAACTGGTTACTTGGTCACAACAAGTTAGAAGCGTTGTTGTTTTAAGAAGCTGTTACTTACAACAGCACTAGTACACGGAACTAGAGAGAAGGGTGAGAAAACGAAAGTGAAAACTCAAAAGTGTTAGGCCAATTAGGTGGTCATAGAGTCGTAGGTGGCCACTATGGACCCTCATAGGCTTTCGTAGTTACAGCTAGCACTGTTGCTCTCTGCATTGCAGTTTGCACTTAAATTTTCTCGGGTTGTGTGGTGTGGTAGTATAAGTATATTCTTGTATTGATTGAGGGTGCTATAGGTTAAGGTCTCCTATATGCCTATTTGGGTATGTTGTACTTTCTTTACTATTACCATGTAAATGGAGAAACAAGGTGAAAGAAAAGATGGTGTTTCTGGGAAGGAAAGGGGAAAGGGTTGAGTTAGGCCTGATATGATATGCTCACTCACACCATACCATACCTTGTGGTTGAGATCACATATAAATTGACACGCCAAACGTTGCCACTTTCTATTGCCCACAGCATTAAGTTCTTGGAAAGTCAATTCCTTCTGAAAAAGGGGAATCAAAAAAGGGTATTTTTTTAAAGCTGGGAGCTTGTCACTCACATGAGTTAATTGAAAGGACAAGGGAAGGGAAAGAGAGTGTGTGATCGTGGTGGAAGAGAGGTGGCGGGGACCGGAGCTGTACGGAACAGAGGGTGTGAGGGAAATGAGAGAGAAGAAGAAGGGAAGCATGACATGTGTTTTGAGGGAGGAAAGAAAAGGAGATGGTGATAAGATAGATCATAGTCTACATCATTATTAGAGTTTAGCATTCTTCGAAGCTTCCAAAATCTTCTCACTCCCTGTCACAGCATCCCTTCAATTTTTCTGTGGTTAATTCCCTCTTCCTTTCTTCACTCATCCTTCACCGTGATCTCCAATTTTCATCTCTTCATTTTCTGCATGCATCCAACCTCTACATCACTTCGGAAGGAGTTTTTCTTATACTTTTCTAGCAGAGTACATAAATTCACAAAAATATTACTTTTTTCTGTTTAGTTTTATATGCACAAAAGGTGAAAGAAGAAAGAAAAAGTAATATATATCTATATTTGAATAGAAAGTTATATATAAAAGAGAGGATGGTCTATCAGCAATTTATTCTTTTTCTCCATGTTATTAGGTAACCAAACAACGATCTTTTCCTTCTTTTTAAATGTTCCAAACATAGGTTAAGTGTTTCATCTTAAATGGTAAACAATTATTTCTTTTAGTTTTTTATTTTATTTTATCTTTCACAATGTTTGATTAGAGAAAATAACTTTACGTGGGAAAATCATAATTCTTAAAAATCATCCTAAATATTTTAATTTTCGTAATGGTTAAACATCATTTGATTTTTCATAAATAATGTTAGAAATATTTATATGAATTTCTGGATAATTAATGAGTAACAACATAGCTTTACCAAACATCTTAATTAGATATTATATTAAATTATTTAAATTTATTTCAGGAAAATGAATTTTTAACTAAAATATATCAGTTCTCGTCTCCTCTTATAATGATTTACAAAGAATATAACATTTAAAAAAAAATCATGATTTTTCTATAAATGTTACTATTTTTTTAAAATATAAGGTATTTTTGTATTGAACTGCCATGTCATGCAACATCTACTGTCATGCAATGGTATATGTATCTGTTTCATTTTTTAAGATATCCTTTTGCAATCCTACAAACACTCAAATACCTCATTATTTTGAACTTCTATTAGGTTAACCCTTTACATTAAGTATGTCATACTATTTTAGGAAAATTTAGATTCTCCAATAAATGTACTCAGATATCTCATTATTTTGGACATCTATTTGATTGGGTTAACCTTTTACATCAAATATGTCATACTATTTTAGAAAAATTTAGATTCTCCAATAAATGTGAATGAATGTTGTATCGTAACATTAGATAAATTCATTATTACTGTGTGATGTCGGTAATCCTGACATGGACAACCACTTTGATCCTGGATAAGATGACATCGACCTTATATAATGTCCAGATTGAGATGATCTTGATATTATGTAGTACATAAGAAATATAAATTTTTTTAGCTTTAGATATTTGAGTAGAGACTAAAGTATGTTGATAGGCTATATTTAAGTTTTATATGTATATAAAGCTTTATTTTTTAGAAAATATTTTTCATAACATATTTTTAACAATTTTAAAAATATTTTTTTCTATAGTTTTTAATATTGAGATTAGTTATTAATTTATCTTTTTAAATGTTTATATTAAATATATTAAGAGCAATAAAAAACTACATTTATCATACTTTACAGTTTTTTTTTATATTATATAATTTTATTATGAGTGGTTTTAATAATTAGAAGTGATCTATTGACATTTGTGATTGCTATAGTTATGCAATTTAATAATAATTTAAAATGTCACAGATTCTCTCATATGCATATATCACTATAGAAATCCAAACTCAAGTGAATATAAGATCGAAAATAAAATAAATGTTTTCTGAAAAGTTTATATTAATTATGTTCTACAAGAAACTACCACTTGATCAAATTAAGCATTTTTTTTTATTTACACACAATTTTGATCTCATTTCCAAAGGTCATGGTAAGCTCATTAAACCAATAGGAGTAACTTATAAATATGTTATGAATACCTGTGTAGGTAAGTTATCCGTTCTCACAGTATATGTTAGGTAGTCCTAGACAGAAGTACAAATTTGTACTATTGATGATTAATTTATAAATTAAAATTAAATTATTTAAATTTGACATTATACTATATAGGTTTTCCTAAGATTGATTTGATGGTATAAAGCAACTAAACAATAATGGATTTTGATATTTTGAGAGTCCGAATTATGCATTCGTTTTGTTTTTGTTTTGTTGAGGAGATAGAAGTGGGGTCTAACCAATATCATCAACTCTTTAATTGTGCACCACTTATTAATGGTATAATGTCAGCCCATGCATCTATATGAACTCTTTTCATAGCAATTTTTTTTTCTGTTTTTAACAATTCACATTTTTTTCTCAATCAAAAAATTTCCGTTTATCATATCATATTATATATTATATGAGAAACTTAGTAATCTTTAATGAAAAATGGTATTCTTGTGAATTTTAATCAAATACATAGATAAATCTCTAAATTTATACTACCGTGCAATAAAATAAAAATTACAATTTTAAATCTATTGTTTAAAATAAGAAAAAATAAAAACAAATATTAAGGTAAAGAGGAATACTTATAGATACATAAAGTTCTAATTGAATTTAATCGTTAAAATATGTTTATTGATTTTTTTTCTCTCATCAAACGGGTAATGTTTTTAAGTATATAAAATAGAATTTAAAATAGATGAAGAATAAGTAATTTATATTTAACTTTAAACACTTTTATATATATATATATATATATATATATATATATATATATATATATATATATATATATAATTTATTCTCTCTAAAATGTATTTCTTTTTTTAATTATTTCAAGATTTTTCATATATATATATATATATATATATATTTATCTTATTATTTTTTAGCTGTTATGTGATATTCATGTTATTTTGCATGTAGAAAGTTGAATTTGTATATGGATGTTGTAAGAGTATTTTAGAGTTATTTTAATATTAAAATTATAAATAGAAGTTTTATAAATAAATTTTATTATTTAAAAATACATAATCTCTTTATAAATTACTTATTAAAAGCTTTCATTTCTTTTTCAAGTTTTCTTATTCTCTAGTATTTTGATTAAAGATTGGAGACTACTAAATTGATCCTTGTGGTGAGCTTTCCAATTATAACGAATCAGTTTCTTTGTTAGAGTAAGTTGGTTTTCTACTATTTTATTTGTCTGTTTGATCTTCCTTTGCGTGTGAGTTCTTTTAGCTCGCATATAATGTTCAAGTCTACTATAAGAGTGGTGTCTTAATCGTGTTTGTGTTGTTTCTAGATATAGATAGAGTTTTCTACGAGCCTTAAGGGAGTTTGGTGTTTGAGAACTATTTTAGTTGTCTCGGGGGTAAGGGAAGCTAATTGCATTGTTTTCACGTTATAGAGATATTGAAATTGCTAATTATATGGTTTTATTGTGAATTGCCTAAATTGAGTTATGTGATGAATATGATTTGTTGAATTGAGATTAGGTTCCTAAATTTGATTAATTTGAGTTGTATGGTGATATTTGGGAACATTGTACGAATGGATTTTAAATGTGATATGATTTGAGTTTGTGAATGTGGTGTAATTTGAATTTGGTGTGTTTTAAACTTTGTTTGTGGTATTGGTTGATTTGGCAAGTTGGAAAAGCATAAATATACAAAATTATGCAAACTCGTTGGGTGAGAAACTATGTCGTTAGGCGAGGTCAAGGTGTTGGGAATAGTCCAAGTGTGAGTCAAAAAGTCCCACATTGGATATAATAGACAAAGTTAAACACTATATAAGAATAAAGACCCATAACAACATTGCCTTAAGGTTTTGGTGTCAAAGTTGTGTCTAAGGTCTTATATGTGTAAGACTAATGTCATATAACCATATAGAACCACAATCTCTCAATGACTATAACCATGACCATAACAATAACATATGAAACATAACCCTTCGCTAGGTGAATTATGAGTGATTGTGCAAGACATATAGTCGTTGGGCAAGTGGTCTTCAAGCACTACTCTATGAGGGTGGATTATCTCGCTGAGTGGGATTATTAGGATTGTTTAGTTTTCCATGTTCATTGTTTGTATAGTTAATATGATCTTATAAGTTGTTAAGGAAATTATTTGTATGTGATTTGTGTAAGGATGGTTGACATTAATCCAAGTAGGATTAGGTGAGACTTTCTTGCATTGATATAATGATTCAATATTGGAAATTATCTTGACGCTCTAATAACCACCCAATCTCAAGTAGAGAAGGATGATGTATGTGGTGAGAGGAGTAGGATGTCCTAGTCTAAGGGCTTTACCTTGGCTAAAGGTTTTAACGGACTACCCTTGTCTGTGGTAGTATGAAACTCATTGACAATGATTCTGCAGAGCAGAAGAGGTCACCACAGGTGTAAAACTTGCTAGAGTCTGATATCAATACATGTATTTGGATAATTGAGTCTTGTTTGAGTATTTGTATGTGATATGTTTGTCTTTTTAAATGATTTGTATGATTGAGAAAGTATGCAAGGTTAATTTTATATCCATTATATGAAAACTCTTTTGCACATTAACTTATCCTTCTTCTTTGTGTTTTTGTCTAGTGTTGTCTCTTTTTGTGCGATGATCATATTAATTGGTGGGAGCATAGTAGTTGATCCAATTCAGGATGAAGATGATGCAACGATGTAGTTTGTAGGTTTGGCTTAGTTTGTACAAGATCTTTTTGAAAGGCATTATGTTTATTCTTCCCATCATTGTTCTTTTTGTTGTATAGAATCTTAGTATATGTTTATGGGGCTATTGTTATAATATGGATAATTGTAATAACATGTCCTCTAGTAGCTGGATTATCTATTTTTGATTATTGATTTTGTGATGCTTATTTTAGTAGTATTATTCTATTAAAATGGGCATTACATTTTTGGTATAAGAACACTTAGTTTCTTAAGAGATTTGTAGATTTAGACGTGCTTAACTTATATTGTACGTTTTTTGTGTTGTTCTAGTTGTTTGTGTCAATTTCTTTAAGTTGAATCGATGATTTTTCTCTATCAAAAACAAAATATTGAAAAAAAAAATGCAACAATGTCCAAAACAATCCAAAAATCTATAACAATTGCTTGTTTCATTTTCACCAAGCTTGACAAGTTTAACTACTAAATTACAAATATAAAAATAAAAAATCAATGTACATATTTCAATCATTTTAATTCAAAAAAATTATTTAAGGCACAAATGATATATAACCATTTATTTCAATTTCAAACTAAGTTAAATGAGAATTCTACACCAAACACAAAAATAACGACTAGAAGTATGCAATGAAAATAATTTGTCAAACTTGCAAGAATATATTATTAGTAACAATAATAAGAAATGACAATAGCAATCATAAAAGAGAAATCAATATATTTAACATAAAAAACCCTTCCTAATCCTAATGTGATAAGTAAAAATCTATGAGTACAAACTAAGATGTGATAGAGTTACATCAAATGCACAAAAACAAATATTTACAACCAGTCAATACATAAAAAAAAAAACATTCAAATTTGAAGAAAAAATATATATAAAATAGAGTAACATGACAAAATTGGTTTCTCTAGTCATAGACTTCAAATCTACAATCCCAACATTCACTTAATGCACTGGTTTTTTTTTTTTCTCTTTTTATCTCTTTTAAATATGGATAATCCAACCCCTCCCAGCTTCTTTCATTTTTAATATCACACATGAATGGATAGTCATCTATTGTATATTTCATTTTAATTGTAACATAAATAGTTTTTCAACACTTATCATATATAACTTTTCTTAGGTAAAATAATTTATCTTCAAAGAAACTCAAATTGAAAGACTCTTAAAATTCTAAAGATCTAAAACAATATAATAAAAAAATCATCAAACTGCATATAAAGCCTTAATTAGAAGAGAAAAATATGTTTCTTAATTATTAAAATTAATTTTAGGCTCCAACCAGAAATAGGAAATTGAAAGACTTTTATGGCAATAGGTACTTATTTTTAAATAAACATGATTGGATAAAGATGATCATTAGTTCACCCGCTACTACGAGATAAAGTTTGATCTTAAAAAAAAAAAGGAGAAATGGTATCAGAATCTTAGAGAAATAAGTAAGGAACTTAGATAGAAAAAAAAAAAGTCTACCTAGTTATTGATTATTATGTTTTCAGAATACACATGATTTTTCATATTTTTAATACTTGTGAAGTGATTTAACTTAATTCCTTTATTTTTATCGATATATTATTTTTAGGGTTAAATATGTTTTTGGTTCCTTAACTTTTAGTGAATGTTAGAAGTAATCAATTTCAAAACTTTGACCAATTTATTCATTCATCTTATGTGGATTTAGTCCTTTTAATTATTTTTTGTTAAATTTATTTAACATTTCAAGCACGTTTCATAATATTATTTGACTTAATATTATAGTAAAAATGTGTCAAACAGTATAAACAACTTAAATACAAATCTAATAATATCTTCATATCTAATTTAAATTTTGGTATATATTTAAAAGTTATAAATATAAAAATAAAAATTATTTATGATTATTCTAAAATATATATTATTGTATATTTTAGTTATAATATAACTTATATTTAGAGACTTTTTTAATGTACATTTTTTCCCTGATTTATTCATGAAATCTTTTGAAATGCACATTTGTATCCCTAATTATGTATTTAGTCCTTTTTCTTATTCCAAATGCAAATTATTTGGTGAGTCATGCTTCTTTAAAGCAAAGAGAGTACGAGCAAACAATATAACAGGTTGCATAAACAAAAAACAAGGGCAAAAGTGTCCTTTCACGTCAACCTACTCGTCACGAGAGAGAGGAAGACAGTGTTAATGGACCTACAAAATTTGTTGTGAGATTGCTTGTTTCGTATCAAACAATGGTTTAGGCTTGCTCTCAACTATAAAACTCTTCTCATTTAAAAAAAGAGAGTTAATTATCATACTAAATTCAAAAGAACACATTCTCTAATTAAACTATTAATTTAGTTCTTTAAATTGTAACATTAAGCTAAATTAGCCCTTGAAATTATTAAAAGGACATTATGATATCTAAATTTGTATGTCATCACTTAATTTGGTCTTTAAAATTATTAAATAACAATGAATTTAGTTACTAAAATTATAATGATAAGACAAATTTAGATAGAAATTAAAGTATGCATTTAAAGTTATATATTAAGTAAAAGTGAAAAAACTTGAGTAGTGTATACAGAGAAAAAAAATCGATAATTAATTTTTTTGTTAAATATGATTTTTGTTTTTAATTTTCAGAAAAAGATCAGAAATAATCCCTTTTTGAAACTTTAACTCAATTTAATTATTAAACTTTAACTCATTTTATTTTAACAAAATTTATAAATCCAACATTTATAATATTAAAAAATTAAATTGGACTAAAATTTCAAATTTCAACTTTTACTAATATATTTAACTTTTCTTTTTATTATTAAAGGTGATGTCAAACTTTTTATACAAAGAATTCATAAGTGATAAATTTTCTGATTATCTAAAAAGAAATCAATAGTAATTTCAAAATCCATGATTTAATTTTATATTTTACTCAAACAAAATTAAATATGTCAAACTTATTAAAATACCAGTGAGCGAATTGATTGACGATATAAAACTTTATAATGCATTTTATCAGGTATTCGTTTTATTTTTCCTCTTCCAATATCTAAGAATGAAATTGCTAGCTTTATTGGATTTATATATCCACTTTTATTTTGTAATAAGGGTCTATTATTTGATGCAATGTCCTCGACACATCTCACTTTATATTTCAAAATTTAAATTCAGACTAATTGATGGTCACTGAAATTAGAATACATTTTTATTATAATAGTTATTATTGTATCAACTAAATCTTTAAATAATGGTTAATGCACTTGCTGATGAGCCAAAAAGTCTCAAAAGACATTTGAAAATGGATCTAATATATGGTGAAAAATCATTTTAAAATTATAGATATAAGAAGTATGTCTTAGTCTAAAACTATAGAAGTTCAGTGTCCTTTAATATCGTCCTAAAAAACAATTGATTTTGCCGACAAGAAAAAAACAAAAATCATATATATAATATACAGATTTGACACTACAATATAAGAGACAGTAAATTTAAGTATTATATTATTGTCGTGGCTAGTTATCGGTTTATACTTATCGCATCCACAAACAAAAAAATCTAGTAAGTTTTAAAGAATAAGAAATGGATATTGAGTAATACTTTAATCGCTGAGAAACTAAGCATTTTCTCTAGCAGTATCGTCATTAGTCAATTTAACATTTTAGGTATCTCACATTTCTTGGCTCACACTTGCTTATTTATATATCTGTCCTTTCATAATGCTTCTTCGTATAACATTTTTTATTCAAATTTGGGTTAAATTTATTTAAGTTTCTTAATTTTTAGCGAAAATTAAAATTAGTCTATTTTTGAAATTTTAGATTAATTTAATCTCAAATTTTTATAAACACGTAAGTTTATTCTTTTTAATCAAATTTTGTTAAATTTATTTATTTAAAACGTATTTTATCAAACATCAAATAATCTTAACAAAATTTTAGTTAAAATGACTAAATTCACGTGTTTCTAAAGATTACGTACTAAATTAGTTCAAATTTTTGAAGATCGACTAATTTCAATTTTTATTGAAAATAAAAGGACTAAGAAACATATTTAACTATTGAAAAATTAAATCTAGATCTAAGTTTCACATTGAATAAAAATAAAAAAAGTAAACATCATACTAAGAAAAAATTTATAAACTCATTATTTTAAAGTATGGTTGAGAATAATGTTAATATTTATAAATTGAACTCATGTTTTATTGTTGATTTTGTCTTACTAATGTTGCTTTTTTAGAAGTTTCATCAATTATATTTAAAAGTTAAACTTCATATTAAAAAAAATGCTTAAATATCTTTTTTGTTCTTATTTTTGCATAATTTGTTGCGGTTAATCCTCATTTTTTTTGGAATGTTGAGATTGTTAGAGTTTGACACGAGAGAGAAGCCTATAGTGAAGTTTTTGTTTGAAATGTTGAAAGATGAAAATTATTGTTGGGAGAAAAAGGGTCGAAGATTGAAGAGAGAGAAGAAGAAGGAACGGGGAGAAAGACATGGTTTCAGTCTCAAATCCCTAATTAGAGGGTTTCTCCAAATCCCTAATCCCCAATCCCTAATTTTAAAACTAATTTATCAATTTCACTGTATATGTAATAAACAAAATGGAAGACATAATACAAATAGTATTATGCTCCGTTACTCGTTGAAACGGCATGACATAAAAGGATAAAATTAAACACAAATTACAAAAATAAAGACCATTTTAAATATTTAAAGGAAATTAAGACCAACAACAATAAACACTGTGAAAATGAGTACCGAATAGATATTTAAACTCTTAAAAGAGAAGTTACATGAACTCATTTTCTTAATATTTTATATATCTGATATATGAATTGAGGTCATATGTCTGATTGATATATGTGTCATCCGGTTACCCTGGCACGAAAGACTCAGAATTCCTGTGTAACCAAATAAGAGTGCTACGTTGGACAGTGTTCTTGCTTTATCCCAAAGGAACAAAAACACAAAGAAACAAAACTGAGCAGAGAAAGAGAAGGAGCGAGACGCATCGCGGGTACGTGAAATGAACTGAAAAGTTTTTAAAAAGAGCAGAGAAAACTAGATGAATTCATTTATTCATTTAATCAAGTACGGAAATTTAACATACCACTTATGATTGCCCACCAAACTCACACGATAAGAACGCCATTCATCAAACAAAAAACAGGACCCCCCTTCTGTTACTTTCGATTTTTTTTTTCCCTTTCCTGTAATAGCTAACACTCCCATTTCACGATACAAAAATCAATTAATAAAACATGCAGGGTTGTTCATAAATTCCCAGGTGTAATATATTTATTAGAAAAATGATTTCTAACACCATTCATTCATTCATTCATTCATTCATAACATGACATATATATCTAAGCATACCGGATCATATGTTCTGCGGTAATTACATCAAAATGATGACAGAAAGTATCTACGAAAATAAATTCCTATAATGAGATGTTTTGTTAGAAAGGGAAAGATATGTAACGACAAAACTGTTTATTTGTATTTGTTTATCTAGGATATTTTTCTCTGTAACAGGATCATGTACCATTCTCTCTCAGATATAAAATCCCCTCAGTATATAAATTGTTTCATGTCTTTTATATCTTACAACATGATAAAAACTGACATAAGAGATCTAATCCAGGTTCCTATAAAATCGTAGAGAAGACATATGTGGAAGCAGTGTCGTAATTTGTGCCCTGTGATGTTTTTATATATTTCTGTGCAGGAAGAAGTGAACAAGGCTCGTTCGTTTGTCACTTTGCCACAAACTCAGAATATATATATATATATATATATATATATATATATATATATATATATATATATATATATATATATATATATATATATATATATATATATATGATT
>Ga0214545_1008030_pt1 | contig 17190 bp, 12 predicted proteins | sample CNSS4metaG_FD_160064 | JGI IMG/M metagenome (GOLD analysis project Ga0214545, IMG submission 160064) | Root nodule microbial communities from cowpea collected in UCLA plant growth center, Los Angeles, California, USA - CNSS4 | ecosystem: Host-associated > Plants > Roots > Nodule | place: USA... | reverse complement strand
TATATATGATTGCTTGATTTTTGTGTCTATGTAGAAGTGAATATATAATTGTGGTGAGTAATTTTGGCTTCTGTGATTGTGTGGCTAATAAGGGTGAGCACGTTGTGTTGTTGGGGTTTGTTTTGTGTGGGTGATGGAGGGACACCTGGAATAAGCTGGAAATTACTGAAATAGTGTAAGGAAAATAATGAGTTGATTGAATTGAACATTGACCAATGGGAAGGTGCTAGCTAGTACTGGAACTATCGTCACTTCTCTTCTCCTGCATGCATATCGTGTTGTGTTTTGGAATATATTGCAAGAATGAGACACTTCCTTGAATCCGAATGAAAGCAAACTTAGATGAATTATTTTTTGGAAGCTTGTCCACGTATGGAGACAGCTCAGGGGGAAAAAGCAATGGAGGCCACGCACATATACTCATCAGATTTTTTTCTTTCTCTATCGGGTAATGAGTTCACGTTCCTACTTCAAATTCCCTCACCTATCACACGTTAAATGATTGAATTCGATAAAGAAATCACAAATAAACATGTTAGGTAAATAACCTATAAAAGCTCTTGTCATTTTTTCCTGCCTAATTCAAACATGGAAACAAAATTCACGTAATTGTTTCTCTCTTTTCGTGATGGTAACAAAATGAAAAGGAGAGAATTTCCCCAAATAAATCTCCCAATTTTTTCTTTAATTATTTAACCCTCCGATTGAAAAAAAAAATGTACTAGTTAATTGTTTAATGTGAGTATTAAGATTCCATTTCTAATGTTTCTCCTGACTGCATTTTGTTCTTCTAATTATAAATCTTCACATTTTTTGTGAATCCAGTTAGAATGATGATCTATATCTTGATTTCACCTTTAAAAGATGTATCAAAATATGGAAGAAAGAATGTATATATTTAAATTGTCTTGATTTTGACTCTATGTGATGTTAGATTATTGGATGTACTAGAAAAAAAAAAAGGGCTTTTGTATGATTATCATTCTACATACACATTTTAAAGTTATGTCACCAAAATTAAACATAATATATTAACCTATGAATAAACCGTTTTCGTTAAGCACTCATTTATATATTGGTTTTATGTTTGTCTAAGTATTTAATGTAGGGTTAAATATCTCTTTGCTCCCTTAATTTGTAGTGAAAATTGAAATTAGTTTCTCTTCAAAACTTTGGCCCAATTTAGTCATTCAACTTAAAAAATACATGAATTTACAAGATTTTGTTAAATTTATTTAACGTTTAAAACATGTTTCATGATAACATTTGAGTTGTTTACACTGTTTGAAACATTTCCGCTTTAATGTTAGTTGAGAAATGCGTATGAAACGTCAGATAAACTTAACAAAATTTAGTTAAAAAAACTAAATTCACACATTTCAAAAATTAATGGACTAAATTGGACTAAAGTTTCAAAGATGGACTAATTGTAATTTTTACTAAAAGTCAAGGAACAAAAAAACACATTTACCTTTCAATCTAGGGATTATTATTCTCGGTTAATAGGAAAGTATGTATGTGAAATAAAACATCTTTGTTTAAATCGTGTGTATATGAATAAAAACACAATGTATCGTTATATATGAATAAATCGTGATCCTTTATATATTCACAAACAATGTCAAACCATCTATCATCCATATTCATGTTATCAAACTTTTACGAATCATTCAACAAATATCATTACTGACATGACCTTTGGAGGGCTGATGTATTGACTAGCACCCTAAGATTTTGCACATGTCATTGCTCAATCACTTTTCACAAGAACTATAACTACAACATGCTCGGGCTTTTCCCGATCTATAGAGTGTGACCGGATGAATTATATACCTATTGAACTCAACTTTTATTGACACGCTAAACAAGAAACTCCTTCGACTCTCACCTTTGACCCTTTTTCTTTATTTGATTTCAAGGATTAGTAGATTCAACATAATCTTATTTTCATCCCTATCATCAATACATCTCATACAACCCACAAACCAGCATGATAGCGTTCCTCTTTGGGAATAACTAACTTCACAACTCTTACAATCAATCATAGGTAGTAAAATTTCGCAGTTTACTCAATTGGTCCCTATTGTTACCCATCACTCTATTATAAATTATTAATTGAAATAAAAATATGCATTTAAACTTTATCATTAAGGACCAATTGCTCAAACTTCACTTTCACTATGTTCAAACAATTTCTCACTAAATTAACTGAATTCAACAAATCAAACAACTAGAAACCAAAAATCTCCAATTATACATATTTAACACAATTGACTTCATCAATTGTAGTTACAAATTTAGAAACCGAAATATCTAACCAAAACTATTTACTTAAACAACTATACAATGTCAAATCAAACTAACTTCTCAATGAAAATCGATCTTTATGTCCTATGTTCCTCCAACAATTCTAAAGACACAAATAGAAGTTTTTATTTAGTGATCTGAACACGCCTTTGAATTTATGAAGTGCCAAGAATTTTAAAGAATTTATTACACATACATGAAAAAAGAAAGAAATATGTTAAGGGGTTAGAAGCTTTGTGAGAAATTCAGAAAATGAAAGTAACTCTGTTGGAGATCTCTATTTATACCCAAAGACGGATTTTGCAAATGATAGAGGGGAGCCATGACTGCCGCAACCTTTTCTCATTTTATTTTTATATATGTTTGAAAATTATATTTATATTATTGTATTAAATTTAAAATTATATTCATATTTATATATTATTATCAACTTAATTTAAAGGTTATTTTAACTACTTCAATTCATTTCATATTAGGTAATTTTATATTTAATGATAGTTTGTTATGATTATTTTATGATATGATTTATTTCACGTTAGGTAATTTTTGACATTTAATGATAACTTTTTTATGGTTATTTTATGATATGACTGTGAAAGGTAGTCATATTTACTTGGATTGTATTATCATGTGTGTGTTTTGAATATACGAAATGAAGATATTTTTTTAGTGGAAAAAAATAATTTATGTATAAAAAGTCTAATTTGACACCTTTAAATTTTTTGTCCAAGTTTCTTCACTGTTTATACCTTTATTCATGCTTTTGTTCACTGATAATAATATCTGTATACACATTTTATAAGACTCATCTTCTCTTCTAATTATTTTTATTATTATTATTATTATTATTATTATTATTATTATTATTTATTAAAGGACGACGTTCACGATAAAATATTGTTATCACTAATATGTAAGCCAACCAATGCCATTTAAATTGTGATTTGCAGTAGCCATGAGTTTTATTATAGTAGATTGTTTTATTTTATTTTTTTGCATAGAAAGCTTATTTTAAAATTTAAGTCATTGTCAACATATAATAATTATTATCAATTGTCAATTCTATCTCTAAATTATTGTTTTTATTCATAATCTCTAAATTATCTGTTATTAATTAGTTATCTTAATAACTACATTAACTGTTTTTTACACGCCATGTATTTTACTCTGCAGTTTTTTTAACAAAGGAAATGAGCTTCATATTGAAAAGAAATATGTTCGTATTTTTTTTTTTATTGCTGTTTATGATCGTACCCTTTTGAAGTGACTTATCAATAGCAATTTTTTATTTATGCCACAAAAGAAAAAGAACATAACATGTTCTGAAATTATAATTAACATATATAAAATTTTAATAAATAATTTGTGAGTAAAAAATAAAAAAAAAATGATATTTTAATCTATTTTTTTGACCTATTTTTAATTCAATATTATAATCACTGTTAGATTATTTATTTTAACTTTTTTTAATTATGTAATGTAATAATAATGATAATTGAAATAATGAATTAAAAATAAATTAAAAATAATGAATTAAAGTATTATTGTCTAAAAATAAAATATCAGTTCCATTCTATCATATCACCTCTCTCCAAAATTCAAATATTTTGCAATTGGAAATTTATGGAGATAGCGTTACCCATTACTGTCGTTTGACTCACATTGAAATTTGCTGTCAAAGATGTCATAGGTATTTCTTTCACTAGAAAAAACAGAGTACAACAGGGTTAAATCAGCTGCAATTTTGGATTGAGGTTAGATCAAAAGATGATGATTACTGTTAGAACTATTAGATTATCTCAGATGTGATGACTCACGAATCTATCTATGTTTCCTCAATGATGGGAGGGGGACCCACCACACTACAAGCTGCGTAAATTGACATGAAATGGAATCATCGTCACTCAAATGTACACCATGCAGATGCTTTTCATACAATTAATTGCATGCTGCTCCCTCTCCTTAATACTGTTTTAACTTTTTGTTTTAAAACCATAGAACTTTTAGTTTTTGTTTTTAATAAAATTAGACGAGTCTTGAGATCGTTTGGAGCTTTAGTTTTTTTATTTTCTCTTTTAATCTTAAAAATTCTAAAATTTTTAGATTATTTTCTGTTTTCAATATTTGGTTGAATTTGTTATGAATAATATAAAAAAGTTTTACATTTAATTAATTGAGATTTTATTTTGATTAGACGTGATAACGCTAAGAAATCAATTTAAATTTTATAAATAATTGATTTGAAAATCTAAGACAATAATAATCAATTGAACAATAATTTTTAGACCAAAGATGTTGAATCCAATTTTGAAAAAATAATGAAATCAATTTATTTTTCTTTATTATTATTATTTTTATCTATTTTTATCTTTTTGGGAATTTAATTTTTTTCTTTCATTTATTATTTTTCTATCTAATCTTTTATGTATTTTGTTTATCTAAATCTTATATTATTTTTATTTTATTTTATTAACCTTTTGTATAGATTTTAGGTTAAAATATTTCATTGGTTCACATTTGTTTTACCAAAATCTCAAATTGGTCCACCGATTTTCTTTTAGTCTCAATTAGGTCCATATTTTTTAAAATGTGTAACCATTATGTTAATTTCATTAGTATGATGTTAAGGGCATTAAAGGTGTGCCACGTGTCATCTCCTCATTTTTTGAATTTCTTTATTATTTATATTTTTTTTTAATTTATTTTTTTAAATTATTTATGTCACATGTCACGTAAGTATTGTAAAAATTGATATTTAGACAATGACTTGCCACGTGTCATCATATTGACTTGACACGTGGCACAATACTAAGGTGAAACATGACATTAATAATTTAAAAAAATTTTAAAAATTTAAAAATTTAAAAAAATAAAAAAATAAAAAACTGACACGTGGCACATCCTTAACACCGTTAACACCACACTAACGAAATGGACCTAATTGTTACGCATTTTCTAAAATATAAACCTAATTAAGACTAAAAAAAATGTGGACCTATTTGAGATTTTGATACAAAAACATGGACCAATGAAGTATTTTAACCTAGATTTTATAAGAACTTATTATGAAATGTAGATTATAAGGTATATACTAATCAACTAATAAAAAGTGATTTATCTTCCCAAACTATCACATCAGACAATTCAAGATTCAATACAATTGATGCTAGTAGAATCTCTACCAAATCTAAATAAAGTTTAGGTTGTTTAAAATTGGAGTACTAGACAAATCAGTGCATTAAATCTCAAACAAAAAAAAAATCAAGGATTGCTTAATGTTTATCGAAGGTCGAACACCTCCAACTTACCAAAGGCTTATGGATAAAGTATTCAGCCACTGATGGACAAATGTGTCGAAGTGTATGTAGACGACATGGTTGTCAAATCCCCAAGCCACCTACAACACTCAAAGGACTTGACCAAAGTGTTTACGGCCCTTCGAAAATTTAAACTTAAGCTAAACCTTGAAAAATGTGTGTTCAGTGTCGACAACGAGAAATTCTCGGGATTCGTACTCACACAACGAGGAATCGAAGCAAACCCCGAGAAATGCAAACCTATAATCGAAATGCGCAGCCCAACAAAAGTTAAAGAAGTACAACGTTTAGTAGGCCACCTTATCGCCATATCAAGATTCCTCTCCAAGGTAGCCGACAAAACCTGACCCATTATCCACCTCTTCAAAAAATCCACGAAGTTTTCATGGAATGAACAATATAAAAACCAAACATAAATCTCCCACTACTTGTATACATCACAGTCATTGAAGGGACAGTCAGCGCCGCCATTGTCCAAGAATCTGTTGACATTCAATAGCCGATATACTTTGTCAGTCGATCATTGCAAGACACAGAAACCATATATCAAATGGTTGAAAAACTAGCGATATCTTTGGTAAATGCAGCAAGGAGGCTTCGACCCTACTTCCATAACCACCAAGTTATTGTTAAGACAAACTACCCTATCCAAAGAATCCTTCAGAAACCCGATTTAGTCGGACGTATATCTTCATGGGCCGTGAAACTATCCGAATTCAATATCCACTATGAACCGCATGGACCCGTCAAAGCTCAATGCCTTATAAACTTCGTCAACGATCTCCAACACACGCCGCAGAAGGAACAATGGACTTTATATGTTGATGGATCTTCTAACTAGAGAATGTCAGGCATCGGGATTGTCCTAGAAGGCCAAACCAGATACTCATAAAAAAATCCTTGCACTTCGCTTTCAAAACCTCCAACAATCATGCTGAATACAAAGCCATCCTAGCGAGACTCTCATTAACAAAAGAAATCGAAGTACGCATCCTAACATGTAAAACCGATTCCAAATTGACTGTGGGCCACCTCAATAATGAGTTTCAAATTAAAGAAGCGACACTCCTTCAATATTAGCACCTGGTTCGTAATATCATAAAATATGGGTTTGATGAAGTAAAAATAGAATACATACCAAGAGGAGACAACACGCGGGCTGACGCCCTAATAATGCCGACAAAGGATGGTGGTCAAAAGTGGCACGATTCACGTTGCTTGGTGATTACCTATACAAGCGAGGATATGGATAGCCATTACTTAAATGCGTTACGAAGGAACAAGCTTAATACGTAATAAAAGAAATTCACGAGGGAGTGTGTGGAGGTGGGGTGTGGATACTATTGCACCTAGTGTGTTCAGTGAGGGTCGTCCCAAAAGGATGTTATATGATGTGTGGGCTTCGACTACCAGAAAGTGTGTACATACTCTTTCTCTGAAAAATCCGTAAATGGGCTTATCATAAGGGACCATAGCTTCAACGAGTAACTGTAGTTTTTGGTAGGTTGCCTAGTATAGAATGTTTACTGAGCTACCTTGGTCGACTAACACTTTCTTGACCGTGAAGTTTTCGAGTTCTTTGGTGATATCCATAGGGTCATCATGCTCTTGTTCCACGTCTTGGAAGTCGACATCAGTGAAGGTAATTGGCGGCATTCGACGCCTTCTATGAGAGCGGGAAACAGAGTTGACGGACTGAATGCTTCTTAGGTACCTCTTTCTGGCGGAGGAAGTTGATCCCCCGCCCGCAAATTCGCCCGATATGGTATTTATGGTGCCATGTAGTTGGGGAGGATCTGTGTGGGCAATATTGGTACATGCTTAGGGGTGGTCTCTTTGTTGGTGGTGGTGGTCGTTTTAACGGGTAAGCGTGGAGTCGCGATTTTTGGCTGGTCTAAAGCAGGGTTCTCGGGCCTTAGAGTCTGCTCTTGTAGGTGGTCTGGGTTCTTGGGGCCTAGAGTCTGCTCTTGCGGGTGGTGTCATGGATTTGCTGTCTGCGGGTTGGTATTCGACACATAATTGGGTACGCAAAGTTTTCATTTCTCCCATTCGTATGTAATATGTGGCACGCAAGTTGAGCTCGTGCATAGTGGCTCCTGGTCGGGGAAGACATTATATGTGAATGGTCTTAGTTTTAATGCAAGGGCCATGCATTAAAAGATCATCTCTTGAGTTAGGTTCTTCATTCGGAGGGCCGCTTTTTTCGAATCGGTTTATGAAGGCTCTTAGGTATTGTCTTCTTCTTGTCTAACACTGAGGAGGGACAATGGGATGGCCTGATGGGGACAACTTCTGGCGAACTGGGTGGTGAAGAGATGAGATAGAGTGTCGAAGTAGTCAATGGAGTATGGGGGCAAGGAGGTGAACCATTCCAGAGTTGGTCCATTGAGGGTGGTGAGGAAGGCTTTACACATAACGACATCTTTATTCGTATATAAGTCGACATGAGTGACATATATCTTGACATGCTCGTCGGGATCTATGTCCCCGGTGTAGCGTTCTAGTGTGAAGGCTTCCCATTGGTTGGGGATAAGGATTTTGGTGATGCCATCCATGAAGGGATGACAACGTCTATGTGTATGTGGTGGTACATGGTGTCGGATAATGGTGGGGAAGGTTGAGGTGAAGTGATGGAGCGGGATATGTGTAACATCCCTAGGGAATATTACTTAAAAATAAATAATAAAAGAAATAATTATATTAATAGTCATCTTTATAAAAATCCTAACGCGGGAAAATTTCAATTTATTAAAATAGCGCGCCAAAACTCATAACTAAATCCATAAAATGTTACAAGTTCCCAAAATTTGTATTTAAAAGATAAAATACATATGAGCAAAACCCTAGCTCTAATCCCATGCTAGCCCTCACTCCGCCATCTGAACATCCTTAGCACCACATGTATCAACATCTGCTCCCGTGTAACGAATTACACGATCATCGCCACACACAAACAGAAAGGGTGAGCTGAGAAAATAAAATAACAAGCATATAAAACACAAGATAAATCATATACCCATTTTATTCATTATCTATAATTCTTGGCCAAGACCTTAACCCCAAGACTTATCAGTCTTCAAATCATACAATTGGTTAGCCTTGGACTCGGGAATCTAATGCTCACATGAACCTACCCGCTTGTGGTCCTGCCTCTACGAACCTCCCCGCTCGTAGTCCTGCTCTACGAACCTCCCCGCTCGTAGTCCTACTCTACGGACCTGCCCGCCCGTAGTCCAACACATGTGATCCACCAGCCTCCGTACCTCCCCGCACGTGGCATCTCTCAACGTGAGCACGGAACATAAGAACCTACCTCGCTCGTATCCCCACGTGAGAGTAACTGAATATGAACCTCCCCGTTCATATCATCACATGTCAAACACCATCCATGAACCTACCCGCTCATGGCACAGCATCTCCCGATCCAAGCAAAGCATCATTGTCAGTTAAAAACAACACACCAGGAAGCAAAGAACAACAGCATTTCCGCCTGGCTCGGCCCACACGCCGCCAGGCGAAACTGTTCCAGACCGCCTGGCGGTATTCACTCACCGCTAGGCGCCAGCGTCCTCCCAGACCCACTGTTTTTCCGTCACCGCCTGGCGGAGCACACCGTGCCGCCAGGCGCCACTCAAGGCACAACTCTCTCATACTAAGGCTATCGCCTGGCGGTATTCAGTGGACCGTCAGGCGCCATACCAGAAACATTCTGCAGCCGGTCTTGGCACACTCACTGATAGGTTCCGAACTAGAATGATATCACAGACATCACTTTTCACATTCATCATAACTTTATGCAAAATTACTCAACCATACGCCAACCAATTAAGTTCATTTTCTCGCCTATTTTACCTTTCACTAGCGACCCCTTACCTATAATTCTCCACCATCAATCACTATAAAATTTAAGATTTACCAAGTTCCTCAAATACTAGCCAATGATCCAACCACTCTCGAAATGAGACTATTATACTGTACCTCATCACACCATACAAACCAGCATTACCACAAAATTTCTCTTTCTACTTCTTTAGCCTCAAATTCACCCTTCCCACCATTTCTCATGTCAACACGCTGTTTCCCGTCCCATTCCTACACCATAAATGAAGCCTGTGCATCATAAACCTGCAACTGATTTAGCATAGTCACACTCCTTATTTGAAACACACTTTCCTTTAATCCCATCATATCACGCTCACCTTCATCTTTGTTCCGATCCCCAATACTCAACAATCACATTATATCGTCCCCCACTGGTTCGTCAACGATTTCCCAACACTACTCACACAACTAAAGTTCTCTCCTTACTTTTACCAAATTTAAGAATTATGAATAGTCAATGTGCTTCGCCACCGCCTGGCGGCACGACTAACACCGCCGGGCGGCACACCAGACCTAGTCTAAAAACTAGGTTTCTCCCTACCTGCGATATTTGTCAACCCTTACCATCATCCAGACTTATGACTACAAGCACTCAAATACAACATTACAGATATGATGGCTCCAATTTAGTTTGCAATTCAAATCATAATATAATCGTGACCTCTACCCTCATGCGTTCAAACATAAGCGACTCCTCACGAGTGGGTCTAATTCCCACTATCATGCCATTCTAATCCAATTTCGAGTTAGCATCACACCCAACCAAGTCAGCACAATATGATTTCAGAAATCACAATGACCCTTCACACAACAACATCAAAAATCAGTCAAAGAACACAAGCACTATCAAACCGCCTGGCGGATATTCATCCCTGCCAGGCGGTTTAAGTTACTCAGAAGCCAAATCACTCACAAACTGTTGAACCGCCTGGCGGCACATGCATGCCCGCCAGGCGGTTTCTGGGCAGAACCCAGAAAACGCGAAAAACCAGTACAGTTAAGGCAAAATTCCATACGCTTATGATCATACAAGGCATAACATGACGGTCATGAAAAAGAGACACTCGAAAACAACTCCCCTTACCTCTGATCCTCGCTCTAAACACGGATTGGATATGACTTTTAATTCCACCACCACCCTTGTCCTTTACTTGCACTCTCACAATGGCCTGCACTCCGCTCCTTGCCCTCCACCGTGACAATGACCTCTGAAACCTTCTCCCAGACCTTCACACTCAACCCTCAGTCTCTGCCCTCTAATCTCTTTTCCTCTCTCACTATTACTCTCTCTTAATTACCCTTTTAGTGCCTTACCCGAATTTTAATAAAAAAATCACATTTAAGGCTAGACCAAGGTTTAATTATCCCTTTGTTTTCCAGCCCTTAGGTTACCCTCCATTGGCTGCTAGGTTTCTAACCCTTTCACATTCATGCCAAAGGAAAAATGGCAAAAAACGGAATTATTTAGTTCTCAACAAGGTTTGAACCCACACTCATGCACATACCAAGCCAAGGCCAAACCATTCAACCAATCCAAATTTCATGATAACTCCTACAAATTTTAGGAATTTATCATCACTACTCATTCAATCTATAATTACATAAAAATGCATAATTTAATAACATCCAAGTGACACACATAGGACTCGAACCCAAGTCCTCACACATAATAAAAGTACTCTCAACCACTTGAGCTAGTAAATTTCCACGTCATAGTCCCTCACATTTATTGCTTTAAATGTTCTCGCTGCCCGTCCTAATTAAATAATTAATTACATAACTATTTAATTTTCCCGAGTCTTACAGTTCACGTTCTGCATGCGGTCCACCCGTCACGAACTCCTCGCTCGCGACTCAATCCAAGCACATCCCAAAATCCTAGGGACTTAGTCCATCAAGCCCAACACCCCAAACACAAGCATATACTTCTTATACATTAGAAAAGGACAAACCCACAGCTCCACAACACACACAAGCATAGAAATTTTCGCATTCTCGCTTAAGCCAAGGGCTTCGCCTAGGCTAATCCATCAACCTCGCTTAAGCTAACCCACCTCGCCTGAGCGAGGGTGAAACAGTGGTTGCACCACTTCATCTCGCTTAGGCGATTCCGTCTCGCCTGAGCGAGACCTAAATTCGCTCAAAATACACAGCCCATCGCCTGGTCGAGAATTCAACGTAAAACAGCATCACTCTCATCGTGACCTCGCTTAGGCGAGCCATTCTCGCCTAAGTGAGTGTATTAGTCGCTCAACACCTTAAACCCCTCGCCAGAAGGAGAAGTAATGCCCACCGCATACAGATTTAATCGCGGCCTCGCTTAGGCGAGCCATTCTCGCTTAAGCGAGTGTATCTGTCGCTCAACACTGACACATGTCGCCTAAGCGAGCAACGCAAACCAAAAACCAGAAACGAGGTTCTGCAACTCTCGCTTGGGCGAAACTTGTAGAGTTTCGTCTATGTTCATGCACACAATTCACCACAACCAGTACCAAAACATCACTCAATCATTACCAACACAATGTAATGGCAAGTCAACCTCAGAATCATGCTTCCTATTCATATGGGCTACCAAAAATTCAAGTATAAAATCAACAATGACACAATCCATACCAAACCTTCACCCTAATCATATAATGCATCACATGGTTGTGCACACAACCTTAAACCAATCAAACTCTTAATCACTGCACATAATACACAAATTTCATGACAAACAGAAATCAATTGAGAAAGCCATGACACAGAACCATACACATATCATGTAATTCACACGCACAAAGGACAACTCCCATAATCTGAAATTCTTGCTCCAAATGATAGCCTTTGAGGGTTTCCTCCAATTTCTCAATCAGCCTAATCCTTTCTTTCAAGTCTTCTCCCAATAGCACTCACTTCTCTTCTCACACTCTCAAAATAGTGGTTTTTCAGCCCCGGGTGCCCCTTTCTACTAGGGTTCTCTCGGCCCTTTCAAATTCAAGTCAACACTAATTTTAGAAAAAAAATAAAGTCTACTCTATGTCCCCTAAGGTTTGAACCCATGACCATACCAATGCCAATTCATTTCACAACCACTCAACCAACTCATATTTAGTGATAATTATCAAAATACTATGATTATACCATCACTCATTAGGCACAATATATATTATAAAAATTAATAGCAAATAAATAACACAAAATTGGAAAACATAAGACTTGAACCCAAGTCCTTTCACACACAACCAAGTACTTTCAACCATTTGAGCTAGTACTTTTCCACATCATACCAATTAACATTTAATGCCATTAAAGCTTCTCCCTCCCACATTTATTAATTAATTAATTATTAATTTAATTAATTTCCACCGGTCTTACAAATAGTCGTGTACAAATACAAATCATAATAATTTGACCTTAGCTTAGTAATAGTAAGTGAGTCACCGACAATTTGTAAGACAAAGAGACCTCATCTTCGATCAAATAAAATTATGGTGCAGCCATAAGTTTTTAAAAAGAAAAAAGAAAAAAGAAAAGGGCATGGTATTGTACAAAAAATCTATCGTTTCTCATCAATTAATCTTTATCACTCTTGTCAATACACCTAGTAAAATACACAACATAGTAATTTCCCCCCTAAAAATGCTACATGATTCATATGCATAAACATTCAATATTACAGTAGATTATGACTACTACCCAAACTCTATTCAGATCCATACTCACACATTAGGATTTGTGATAATTAGATTTTTTAGCTTCTAAAAGAAAAACATATTGAAAATAGCTTTTTAGTCACGTAAAATATTTTTGGATATTCTAATGTTTGTTGATGTAGCTAAAATTAAGTTTAAGCTCATTCAAGATGTGAGAATAAATTTATCAAAGTTACAAAACACCTCCAAAATAAGGCAAAAATCAACAAATTCTAGAAATATTTGTCCTACACCCCCTAATTTACTTATACAACCCCTTTTTCAGCAACGAGATTGTCAAAATGCCATATGTCATTATCCTACCACACACATATGCACCAATTAGGACTTGCCATGTGTCCATCATCCAACCATTTCACAATCCTACCAATCACAGGTTGCCACCTCATCTCAATCTTCTCCTTTCTCACCTGCCAGAACGTAGACCATGTTGCAACCAGTAGAGCAACTCTTCCACGCATCTTTCAGAGATCACGCCACCATTGTCAGCTTCACCATAGCACTACTGAACATCATCAACCATCGCACATGTCGAAGACCGCGTTCTATCCAACCTAGAACTCAACCATCCTCCACGCGCAATGTCGAAAAAAGCGAGCAACTATTTGCCAATAGACCACCATAGTTGTAATCACCACTCAACCATAATAGCAACATCAACATCTTTCAACTATAGAAGAGATCGTGCAACACCTCCACCAACAATGGCGAGGCTTGATAGATATAAGCTACAACGAACGATGGTGGCTTGTTAGTGACCTTGTCTAGCACGAGAATAAATTTAGGCTTGGGATTTATAATAAGAAACTTGGGCAAAAATTAATTGTTGAAAATTTTGTTAGATATTCTTAAATAATTTATTTATTTAATTATACAAGTAAATATCAACAGATAATATTTGCCAAATCTTTTTAAAATTAGGTAAATCTTTCCAAATCTTTGTATATATTGATAATTGCCAAAAAGATAAGTGATATATTATGATTCTTTAAAAAAATATTTGGAGGATATTACATTATCAAAAAGGTGATTTCAACAACAGAAAACCTAGACACAAAGCTCAGTCAAATTTCAATATAAGGAGACCTAGTGGAAAGAGAAACGGGAGTTTAGTAACTCTAATTTTGTGTAGTTGCCATCCACCACGTCTACCACCTTCTTTCCACTACTTTTTTCACTCTTTCTTTCATTTTTTTTAATTCATCATGTATATCACCCCATCCATGGAGTGTTAAGACTATAGGTTGATTTTTTTCTATAATTTTTTAATGGATTTTGAAGTTAGAATAAAATATCTTTTTTTACTATCATTATGATTTATGTTTATTTATGTCTTTTTGTCTCTAAATCAAGTAAAAGTAAAGATTTTTACATTGTAGCTAGTTAGCACGATGTTCAATCTACATGCATATTAAATTTTTTAATTTTAATTGAGACTATATTTTGATTAAATTTAGAAACTTTCATGTGATTCAATACTTTTGGCAATAATTCACTAGAACAAATAGAGTAAATTACGATGGCTATTTTCGTAAAATGTGACTGTTTTAACTGCCACAATTTATACTTGTGCAATTTCAATGACCGTTGCAATCCGTGTCACCACAAAGTATAATGTGACAGTTCCAAGCGACTACCACAACAACCGCCATTTTTTACATTGTATAAAATGACAGTTTCTTTAGGAAAAATTGAGGCAACCGTCACAATGTTTTAAGCAAAATTATATTTACTAAAATAGTGGCACTTAAAAACGCAACAATTAATTCACATTATATTATGGTGTTTATACCTACCATTATTATGATCTGTCATTAATTTTTTTCCTACATGACATCATTCTCCTTACCATATCCTTAATAGTTCTCTTTCGTGTTTCAACCACACCATTCATGCTAGGTGACCCTAACATGGTCTACTAGGGGTCAATTCCACATTCGTCTAGGTACTTGGTGAAAGGTCCCAAACGTTGTTCACTTGAACCAGCATATATACCATAGTATTCACCACCACAGTAAGATCTAACAATCTTAAGTCTTTGTTGAGTTGATTTTCAACTTCAACCTTAAATGATTTGAATATTGTCCAAAGATTGAGACTTTTCATTTTTTTTGTCTTGTTTATCTTTAATGTGTTCAACACAAATAGCAAGGTTTGTAAAGTCAATTGAATTCAAGATCCCATTTGACATAAGTCGGTCAACCCTATTTACAAACATGTGACCTAAGCATTAATGTCATAATGCTTCAGAGTTAATATTATCAATTTTAGTATTGACCTTTTAACATACCTTTCTTTACACGTCAAGCATGGCATTTGGATTGCTACATTTCTTCTTTACGTCTCCAATCTTATTGTAAAAGAAACAATTATCACGTTGATTTTATATCTTGTGTGTTGGACCCTTAACACCTTCATTCTTGGGATCCTCAAATTTTCTTTCTTTTGCCCTTGTCTTAAAATATGCTCACAACATGAGCACTTTAGGTATTTTCTTACTTCATCATTTCCTCTTCTCGCAAACAATATGAAGTTAGCTTATTAAGAGACCATTTCTCCTTTTAAAAGTTATAAGATATGTTAAACTGGCCAAATTATAAAGGAAATAAATCGATACTAAATGTATGAGCAAACCTTTCAACATCTCAAGCTTTAGTGCCTTAAGTGTTGAAGCAATATTTGACATTCTCATAATGTATTCAAAAAGGAAATCTTTGGCACTTGTTATCTCAAAGATAATACCCCTAAACACCTTAGGAATGTCAAGCTTAAGGATCATAATCCTCACGCAATTTTAGTGATCCCATTTCTCACAATCTCTCCTCTCTTTAGAGTTACTAGAGCCCATAAGAAAAATGGGTTTCTCATAATCCTTAATGCAAGGTTAAGATCTATGCAACCAAGAACAATTTTTGTTTTCTTTTTCCATTCCTTAGAATTTGTTCCCTTAAGAACTAGAATCGAATTCAAATTAGCAAATATTGGAATAATAGTAATTGAATTAAGAACAAAACAAATAATGTAATTTTACTCACATCATAAACAAAATTCAATCAGCAATATGTTCAAGTAATGGCATAACCCATGATAAGATACCAATGCCCCATCAATGACATGTCTTTAGACAGTAATAGTAATTGCTAGTTATCATGTTGTAATGATCCAAACATTGATAGTAAAACATGTCAAACAACATACATATCTTTGGATTATTTATCATTGATAAGTAACACCTCACAAATTATCAGGCACACCATACATTTATAATTCCAATTCGGCCCATCATCAAATTAAAATATTATTTTAGGGTATTTATACAATAACCTTTCATGACAATTATACCCTTAATCATAAACTTAATATTAACAAACCACTTTATAATTTTAAGTAAACATTTAATGACCTTAACACATTTAAATAATATATATTTGACAAAAAAATATTCTTAATCTCTATTCCTAACAAAGTACAGGAAGCTTTGGCAGATCCTAGATGGACCAAAGTAATGGTTGAGGAGATGGTAACTTAGAAAAAAAATTACATTTGGGATCCTGTGACTTTACTAAAAGGGAAGGAAACAGTGGGGTGCAGATGGGTTTTTACAATTAAACACAAGTTCGATGGAACTATTGAAAGGTATAAAACACGATTAGTAGCTAAAGGCTACATTTAGTCTTATGGTATAGATTATCAAGAGACTTAAGAAAGTTGCTTAAGAAAGTCTAGTGAAGATTCCCACTAGACATTAAGATAGCAAGCTATCTAGATGTGAAGGTGCACTTCTAAAGACTCTAGATAAGATGAGAAATGGATTGATTCAAGAAACAAGCATGATGATGAACAAGTGATGAGTTCAAATTTGTGCCCTCATTTAATATTTAAATTTGGAGATTTAATTGAATTTTCTGTGCTTAAAGATTGATTTAATTAGGATTTGTGATTATTGGATTTATTGAGTAAGTTTGGTAAAAGTGGCGTAAAAATTGATT
>Ga0214545_1008028_pt1 | contig 17191 bp, 9 predicted proteins | sample CNSS4metaG_FD_160064 | JGI IMG/M metagenome (GOLD analysis project Ga0214545, IMG submission 160064) | Root nodule microbial communities from cowpea collected in UCLA plant growth center, Los Angeles, California, USA - CNSS4 | ecosystem: Host-associated > Plants > Roots > Nodule | place: USA... | reverse complement strand
TTTTGTTTATATATATATATATATATATATATATATATATATATATATATATAAAATGTATAATTACTGATTTAGTCTCCTATTTTTTAGGTTTGGTTTATTTTGGTTTCCTTATTATTTTTGTGTTCTATTTAATCTTTCAATTGTTTACAAAAGTTTATTTTGGTTCCCTGATTATTTTTTATTTAATTTAATCATTCAATTGTTTAAAAAGTTCAATTTGGTCTTCTCTAAATTGAAACCAAAATGAGTAATTAAGTTTAATTACAACTTATATATACCGTTAAAAAAAGTTTTTAGAATTTATATATCAAATAACTTCTTCTAAAGGTAAAATATTTAAGTATTTAGGTATAGTGCAAAAAAAATTGAGTATTAAGTGAAATGATTTGAAGTATAAATTATAAAATATTATTTTAAGATATATATATATATATATATATATATATATATATATATATATATATATATATATATATATATATATATATAAATTGTAATTAAGCTTAATTATTAATTTGATTTTAATTTGGAGTGGAACAAATTGAAGTTTTTTTAACAATTGGAAGACTAAATTGAAGAAGTAGATAACTAAATCATTAATTATAAAAAATAATTAATCGCTCTTATCTTTTGTTAAAAACATTAATAACACTTCAATGCAATATTTATCAAAATGTTTAAATGACATTTATAGAGTGAAACAAACGGTATTTTTTTTTAAGTAGAAAAAAAATTCAAACGTCGAGAGTGAGATGGCAGTTTCTTTCGTGGGGAATTGTTGCAAAGTTTTCATAACGTTATAAAATAACGCTACGAAGTGTGAGTTTGACTTTCAGAACTTCAACACATGATGTCGCCTGAATAAATTGTCCTCGTTCATTTAAGAACCCTAAACTTCATTAACTCTACCGTTCTTAAAAATTCAATCTTTGTTTTGTGCTCTATAGACCAATTTAATCGAGTTTGGATTCAAAATATCATAATTAATGTGTTTTATTTATTGAATCAAAATCATAGAATCAACCAGCAAATTAGGTTAGATCAATGTTTCGGTGTTGGAAATTCTGACGTGGAAAAAAGTTTAGGGATTTATACCTATATAATCTCAGATTGAAAAGTAGCACCCCATAAAAAAAATTTGTGAGGAAATGGATCCAAATCCTGATGCAATTAAGGAGGATTTGAACCGGTTTAGGTATTCTTTCAGTGAAAATTTCAACAAAGTTCAAAAGGTGACTTTTCATTTCGTAATTCATAACCATTTCTCTCTGTTTTTCTATTGGAATATGAGTAGGACCCATTTAATTTTGGAACATCACTCGCACGTGTGGATGATTTTGCATTTTTCTTTCGAATTTCTTGTTTTCTGATGTTAATTCTTTGTTTTCTTTTCGGCTCTGTTTCTTGTCACAATTCAAATATTTGTTTTTCTGCTATAGACCTAACATGTCTTGTCGTACTAGTCGTCACGTGCGAGACTAATATGAATATTTCCCCATAACTATATAGTATTGGTACTGAGATGCTTTATCATGTTGGACTAAATAAGACTCCTTGCATGAACCCACTGAAACATTTTTAATCCTCAATTTGATCAATGAATGATGTAACTTCTTTTTTTCCTAACTATAATTTCTAGGGTTACAAATATGAAGTTAATTGACGGTAGAGAAATTGGTACTTTTTTTTTTCTCTATGTCAGTTGCCAATAGCCTTTTTTTGTAATTGATTCACTTGAGGGAGTTAAGTCTGAAATTTGTAATTGATTTGTTTTGCACAAGAGTTATATATCTGAAAGTTCTGTTGGAAATTTGCTTTGAAGTTAAAATAGTTTTGGCTCTTCTGCAATAGGTTGTTTAACATGTTTTATACCCGAATTGGGGCTATTAGTACAAGTTCTTGGAAACCTTTTTCCTAATGCTAATGTTTTTTTATGGAACTGCTGTATCTGTGTCATGGTTCTTGTTTCAGATTTTGGGAGGATATTTAGAGTGCACTGAGAATCTTTGTGAATTTGGAAAATATTTTATGGTTTTCATAAACTCTTGGTATATTTCAATAAATTTCTATGACTTTTAGCCTGTTCCACCATGATTGATTATCATATTTATAATGCAAGTCTTCTTGTAATAAGAAAATATTGAATAAGTATTTAAGTTATATTTACATCGTATAGAATTGGTGCTGGTTATCTTTGTACTATTTATTTTTGTGTTCTCTTCACCCTCTCTTATGTTTATTGGATTCAGGGTTCTAATGTTGCATGGAAATTTTAATCTACTAGGACACTAAAGAGCAGAGCTCTGAGCTTCACTTGCTTATTCTCATTTTTTAAAAGAGTTTTTCTCCTTTTTGATGTTTTTGATTTTCACCTGTGTATGAATGAAATAGCATTGAGAACTGTTACCAATGTGATAAGAATTTGGGCATTATGAGGTGCCCAAGTCTCGTACGGAAGAGTATGTGGTGTTTGATGGAATGCTTAAATGTTTGGTTCTTCCCCGTTAGTACATATCTTTCTAGGGTGGTCTCTCCATTTATTTTAGTACTTATCACATGTTTAAGGTTTGGGGAATCCATTATATTTTGTTAGGCACAAATTTTGTGTTATGCATTTATGTACTACTTGATAAGTTTGAACTTGACAATGAGTTAAAAGAAAAATTGTCATGACCACAGCTTGAAGAGCAAGTTGCTGAGGTTGAAAAGTTCTACAATTCCAATAAAGCTCAAGTTAATAATGTGAAAGACAAAGGCCGGGAGAAGCATGTTATTGGCAGTAGAAGGTCACATCAAGGTGCATCAAGCAAGGAACCTAATTCTTCAAACTCAATGCAAGAGGTTATGCAACAGTTTTGCACAATATTTCATCAGGCAAGTGGAAATACCCTGCAACTGGTTTTTGTTATTTCAGATTTCAATTGTGGGTTAAGATTATGCACTCAGGATGGAAGGGAAGGAAAGGTTATAAGTTCGATGTTCTTATTAACAATTCGGAAAAATAAGATTGGTTTAGTTGATTTAGAACAGAGGGTAAGAGAGATTCCGAGTTCAACTCTTTCGGTAACAAAAATTAACGACTAATGTTTGTTGATAAAAAAAAAAATTGCAATCAGGGAGGGACCTAGATGGGAAATTGGTATCAATATTCTTTGTACTGGACCTACATGAATTGAACTTGAGCCATTGATCAATCAAAACCATTTGGTCAGGTTTCAATAATAGACAGCATTAATTGGTTGTGCTTGATAGCCAGATGGGACCTGTATGTATTGAAATTCCATATATTCCCTTTACTACTATGTTCTTCAGAGCATGCATACATCCACATACTTGTCATCTTGCTTATGTGGCTCTATGAGGCTCCATGTGACCCTGTCATAACTTGCTCACAAAATCAAATAGTAGGGTACTTGGACAACAATAAAAAATATTTTGAACACTAGATATAGAATGAACATTTTTAATAAAAACTCATTGAAAACACTTAAATTTATGAAATATTTAAAACTTAACTAAATCTAAATAAAATAAATAAATTGTCATATTTAGATGTATTTATTTTCTTGAAAAGAATATCTACTACTATCTTACTTTGACTGATAATAACAGTGCAGTAATTGTTTATCTTCTTGATTGTATAAATGAATGGCCTCCTGTTATTCTGTTGAATCTTCTATATTGACTGCACCAAGTTTCCTGCAGAAAATCAATAGTGATACATTTTTTTTTTCTTCTCAGATAGCTGAGCATAAATGGGCTTGGCCCTTCATGGAACCTGTAGATGTTGAAGGTCTTGGGTTGCATGACTATCATGAGGTATTTAATTTTCTTTTCTTTTCTTTTTAAAGCTTTTTTCTTGATTTTAACTGTAAATATCTATACAAGAAAATCTATAGATATATTATTTAGACAATAAAGAATTTCCTAAAAGTAAACTAAAATGGAAATAGATAAGACAATAATGAACTACATAAAAATAAGCTAAACAAAAACAATCACAGAGTAATCATACAGAACACAGTATTTACTAGCTATGTAGGGAAAGAAATTAACTAAACAACCAGACATTAAGAGAGATATTTCATAGGATCAAATAGAGATTTAATCCTCTTTTGACACCTTGTCAACAGAATCACTTTTGAAATCATCATCATTTTTAACTTTAAAGCATGTATACTAGGAAACTTTTAGAAAAATACTACTTTTTTAACAGAGTTCTTTGTTCACTGCTTTATTAATATATTTTGTTTAATTTTCTTGTCCTAGATTATTGCAAAGCCTATGGATTTCAGTACGATAAAAAAGAAAATGAATGCCAAGGATGGTTCTGGTTATAAGAACGTGCGTGAGGTATACTCTGATGTGAGGTTGATTTTCAAGAATGCAATGAAATACAACAACGAAAAACATGATATCCACATTATGGCGAAGTCATTGCTTGAAAAATTTGAGAAGAAATGGCTGCAGCTGTTACCAAAAATTGTTCAGGCGGTAATCTGTTTTCCCCAAATATTTTCCTTTCTTTGGATGAATTCAACATTCTTATATTTTTAGTCATTCTATGAATGTTATACCAAATATTCATACTTTTTAATGTGATTATTTCAGGAAAATGAACAATTAAAGGAAGAAGCACATATGCAGATGGAAAAGCAGCTTGCTCAAGAAGCTGCTTATGCCAATATGGCAAAGGAAATTAGTCTTTCGGTTGATACACTGTCTTCTTTCTAAGTTGTGTGTAAAATTTATTGCATTACTTTAAAGTAAATCAGATGGTTAATGAGTTTGCTTACATGTTGTTTCAGCTATGCGAGGTTGAAGTGCACTTGAAGAATCTCAAAGAAATGGTCATTGAAAAGTGCAGGTTCGTGAAATAGTCGTAGCTTAGTAGTTATTATTACATGGTGATGAAGGTTAAACAAGGTTATAGCTATTAAAAGAAGTCTTATCCATCTTGAAAACTGTAATCTAAGAAGCTCAAATCCTTCTATATAAACTGTTACCTACCATCAATAGTGGCACTCATGAACAACAATTCAACAATGGATTGTGATTTAACCCTTTTATTATTGCATGAATCGATTAGCTTTAGAAAGTGGCCATTCACAAGGATTAATGCAGATACCCTTATTTTATGGAAATGGATTCAGTGATTTTTTCCAGAAAAACTTTAATAACTTTGTTCAATTTTTTTTTTCTTTTTGAAAAATTGAAGTTAGTCATTAAACACATGAAAATTAATTAAAGTTACATAATTTTTTCCGGGAAAAAATCACTAAATCTGTCCTTGTATTTTATTTAGTCCAGCATTATGTGGTGTCCATAAATATTTGTTTTTTCATAATTTGATCCTTTAAAATACATGTCATTGAGTTGATTATGTGTACTCTGCATAGTTATTTTGTTGGCAATACTGCAGGAAAATATCGTTACGTGAGAGACTGGAACTTGTGAAGAGTTTCAGCAGACTGAATTTGGACAATCTCAACAAGGCATTGCAGATAATTAGTGAGGATGACCCAACCTTCAAACCTAATGATCAAGAAGTGAACCTTGACCTTGATAAACAGGTTTATAACGTTTGTTCTCACTCATTTTTTGTTAATTTTGTCTTCACTATCGTAAGTTGTTTTGTATAGCACGTGCTTTGGAGCTGTTGACCAATTTGAGTACTTTATGCAGACCGACTACACAGTATGGAAACTAAATGTTTTTGTCAAAAAAGCACTGCAAGAACAGGAAAAAAATGCTGCTCAGGACCCAAATGTTAATCGCAATGGTAACATTGAGGAAAAGAAAAACACCAACAAAAGGAGGAAATTGTGATTCTTTTGCCGAAGAGATCAATATAGAAGAAATGAAAAGCTTTGGACTTTGTGATTCACTTGTGTGGTACACAAGGCATTATCTTAGCTTTGATTAAGCGGGGTGCTCAATAAACTTGTACTGTTCAACATGCTTACCATGTCACATACAGTGATTTTTTAGACAACTTTCGAGATATTCAAACAGACTTTTAAAAAAAAAAAATTGGTTTCTTTTAGCAACATGTGACTGTTTATCATTTTCTTAAAATTGAATCTAGGACTTGAAAATTGTTCAGGAGATCAACTTACCACCATGTCACTGAGATTGATAACAAACTCGTGACTCGAAACTATATCTTTTGGATTTCAGGCTGAAAATATTTTTTCATTTTTCAGATTATACAATTCAAAAGCCTTTCTTGAAAAAAAAAAGTTAACTTTCAAGTTACACAATTTAGAAGTCATTTTTGACTTCTGGATTATACAATCCGAAAGTTATTTGTTTACTTTCAGATTACACAATTCAGAAAGGACAAAAACTATTTTTTTTTTATATTAGAATGCAAGGGGGAATTTATGGAGGTGCAGGAAGAAGCTGCCCACATGTCAAAATGTAAGATGATTCTTTTAATGATATAATTGATTGATATGTCCATCACAACAAAAAGTGAGCTCATCTACAATCAAGTAGCAATCATATCCATATCTGCCATACAAACCTTTCCAATATACTCAAAGGACTATCAGAAAAGTCCATGACTGTAGAATAACTTCAACAATTTACATCTCTGAACTTGATTATGTGTGTGCATACTTTTAGCAAGAAAAATGCTTCTTGCACATCTCATAAGAAACAACCCTCCTTGTATCTATGGCATCATATACAACAGAACTAATGTGTAGACGTGTGCAGAGACCAAAATATAAAGTAGGATTAACTAAAATCAAAACTAGAGTTTATTCTTTTTTGCAGAACTAAATTAAATAGAAAACAGAGATGAGTATCAACAAAACGAACAAGGGATAAATAAAAAAGAGGAGAAAAATACAAACAATACTGAAAAAGAGGATGGCCAAAAGGAAGTGAATATCCCTGCTGAAATCGAGTATGCCATCGAAGATCAAAATAACACAAGCCTATGTGCATTTTCACCATCCTTAGCCTTTGGAAACTAGAGTTGTTTTCACCCAAATTCCTTCCAGCAGCACACCTTGAATGAATCAAATAAAAAAAAGTTTGTGGTCTATACTGTAGCTTGCTGGGAATATCGATACAATCAAAAAAATCTGTCACAGCATTCCACCAACTGCTCGGTATTTACTTGTAACTAACAAATTTGGGCGAGGAAAGAAAACCATGACTAAAATTTTTTGGCACCAATCCTCTATTTCAAAAATCTGCTAGTACAAGTAATATCAGAATTTAAACTTCTGTTTAGGCTTTTTCATCACCGCACATCCAAGGTCCTCAGCATTCTGCAGCAAAACAAACCTAATTACGTGAATTGTAAAAGTATCAAGGTAAATAGTCACATTAACAAGCAGAGACCTTTCGCTTTTTGTTTTTCTTTTTTTCTTTCTTCTTTTTCTCTTTCTTTTTCTTCTTTCTCTTGCATTCCTTTACCGCAGATAGCTCGTTCAGTTCTTCTTCGCTAGAATCCTATCAACATCCATAACAAACCGAGAAAGTGAAAAAGGCAGATATCTCAACAAATGCTCAGACACCATTAATAATAATGAAGTAAGAACCTTAGAATCAGAGTCACCAAAGGAGTCCACATGCCGAATAGTTCTTTGTAAATTGGAAGCGCCACCTATGTTTGTAGAGAACCATAAAATATTACACTTAATGAACATAACATAAATTAAATTAAAGACATAGGATAAAGAAACTAGAAACCAAAATCCAACAGATAAGATTATGCCTAACATTGCACAAAGGGGGAAATAAAATAGAAAGTGAGTTGTGGCTCTAATCTGGTAACCTTGACTCTGTTTGATTTGAAAAAATAAATATCAACAGGTTATAGTCCAAACATTAATCATGATTGCCCAGGTGATGTCTGCCTGTATTGGTAAAATAATTTCTCCTCTTTTAAATATTTTTCACTAAATAGTGGAAGAAAACTGCCATTATATATTTTACTGAACATGGCCAAGAAGATAATATACGCGTCAAATTATCAGAAGCCAAGCCCAGTCCAGAATCCCCACAATAGTCGAAGCAAAACCACACTCGACGTAAATAACAAGTCTAATGAAATTTGAATATCTCATACAACAACTTAATAGTCAAATAAATAAGGTCGTGTGCACAGTCTAAAACTTACAATCTGTACGTATAAGGTCAACACAGCAAAATATCAACGAGTATAAAAACCAAGTAATAATTAAACCAATGAAACTTAAGCAACTGATCTAATACACAAAAAGAAACACTTCAAAAAGTTGAGGTAAAAAAATTCTGAATTGTCAACTAATAAAAAAAATCGTCATATATGATTTTTAAAACTATAATTGCAAAACACTGTAAACTTACAATACATCAAAATCTATGGTTTAATGAATGTATAAAAACACTAAAAATTTAAAATTCAAGACAAAGGCTTTACAAGAGAGGAGAAACAGAGTTAGAAGAGTTACTTGCATGCACAGTTTGTTTGGCATTATTTACAGCCAGTTCAAGGAGATCAGGATTAATAGATGCCAATCCATTTGGGTCCTTCAGCTTTCTCTCAAGAAACTTCGCCAATGCCACTGCTTTATTCGTCGCCAAGGGTCCACCGGGATGAGCCAACCTGTCACAAAAATCCACCAATCGAAAAATTCACGACAGACCCACTAAAACTGAAGGGGCGAGAACTGAAACTGTGAATTCAAGATAAAAAATTTGATCACGGGGTTGACAATGAAGTGTAAAATTGAAAAGGGGGCAAAAACCCTAAAGAGAGAAAGAGGCGAACCTAGGTTGGGAACTGGAAGTTGTAGGAAGAGGAGCAAATTTGCTGCCACGAAGTGCGCGTCTTTCATCTTCTGTCAGAGATTCAATTTCTCTGACCATTTCGAATTTGGGGAAAATCTACTGTCTGAGTCTCTCTTCAAATCCTAGTTACTCTTTCCCCTTTCAAGTTTGAAATCAATTTAATTTATTGTACGCAAAAAACAAACACGGATAATAAAAAAATAACTATATTTTATTCTAATTATATTTTTATTTATTATTATAAAAAAAAGATCGATACGCATGCGTCAACTAATATACTATAATCATTTCAACAAGAATTTATAGTTTCGTCAAATGATGAATTTAATTTTAAATGAACTAGATGCTTTTAATTTAGTTCTTTAAAAACGAAAATATTTATTTTAGTATTTAAACGTGGAACATTTATGCAATTACGACTTATGTATTTACTTTACTATGAAAATATCATTTTAAAGATTAAATTGATAATAAGTTTAAAATTATTTTATTATTAAACTACAGCATAAAGGGCTAATTTAAATATTGATATATTAATTTTTTATTTTTTCTTAAGGATTAAATTGTTAACGCCTCACACATTTAGTTTCCGTTATTTATATATCAATCTATATATATAGCTCGTAATAATCTATATATATATATATATATATATATATATATATATATATATATATATAATTATACATTTTATACACACAAAAAAAGTGCTACTTGTTCATCTAATATACCATTTAATAACTTTATCCCTAAAATTTCGTTTTTCTTTTATCTTGATCTCAATATTATAAAACTGTATTATTTTTTGTTACTACTTTTAGAATTTTGAATATGATAAATGGAACATGCAGTCATGATGCATTTCTTCTCATTATGATATTTTAGTTATTATATCATTTCTTAAAGATAAAAATTTAGCATTGAATATTAAAATAGTGAAATTCTATATTACAAGATAAAAGTAATAAATTTTATATTTTAAATATAAAAATAAATATTTGTAAGAATCATTTACATATTTAACGTAAAACTAACTTTGCAATTTAATATTTATGTTTATGATATTTTTCAAATATTATTTTATTTATAAAAAAAAATTCAATTTTTACTTTAATACCTAGTTTTACATTGATTTATATTAGTGTGAGTTGAAAATGTCATTGATTTCATAAAATCTCTAAAGTGACAAGAGGACGATAAATTTAAACATAAGGATAATTTTTAAATAATAACAGTAGGTTCAATAATTGTAGACAAAAACTTTTATTATATGAAGTGTCTTTTTCAAAAATATTATCAACCCAAAAAACAAAAAGTTAATTTTTATTTAACTTAGAATATACAAATATAGTTAATGTTCTTCCAACCCATAACTAAAAATGGTGGTGACACATAAAATATAAAATATAAAAATGCATAGATTAGTATTAGAAGGAATAAAGATTAAATAAAGCTGCTTAAGAATACCTTCCAAATCTTCTTTTAAGATAATGGTTCCAAATAATAATATCATCATCCTTTTTCTTTTCCCATCTATTTTATGCTTCCAAATCAATCAAATTTTACTTTCTAAATCTTCTCTCTTTTCTCTTCTCTCCTAACCCTAACTCATTTATATGTTGCTGAAATTGTTTCTCGCATGGTTTTAAGGATTTTTTTTTATTAGAACACACCTGTAAACTCATCCTAACTCCATTTGAAAGTGAAATTTTGCTTTGGAATGTATAACTTTGTTAGCAGCACCCCATGAACCGAAGAAAGTTTTTGTTCTACTATTAGATAAACTGGTACAAACAATTGTTGCTTATAGGTTTTTGTTCACATCAGCTCCTCTAATGATACAACTTCATATGCAAAGGTCCCTTATTCATAAGCTACTTAGGCTAAAGTTATTCTTAAGTAAAGGTAAACAATCAAACCCTAAGTAAGGATTATTAATCAACAAATATAAAACAACAGTATCTCAATCTTCATCCTCATTTTTTTTTCTTCAAACTTGATATCTTCACAGCATGGAATGATTACAGATGTTGTGCTCCCCCACCTTGCTGGTATCTATTGTCAGGAGCACGATACATTTGAAGATAATACGAATGGGGAGAGATGAATAAATTTGGAGCAATCAAATACTCTGAATTTACAGGCCTCTCTCTCAGCCTAAAATCTTAAAAAGAGGCAATAAAGCAAGAGGCCAATCCAATTGTATTACAATGAAATGAGATAAAAATCACCGTGTAGAAACCACTTTCAATGGCTGCACAAGTCATGGAGGCTAATTGTATGTCATAAGCACTACACAGACCCTTTCACTTCTCCGTTCACCATTCCAAAACTAACCACCGAGGAAGAACTTGAATATGTCGCTCAATGAAACAATGCCTTCTACACGCTTGCTGCCGGCTTCCACGATCACAAGCCGCCGGACACCTGTCTCCGGCATTCAACAGTATTAGAACATTCAGAAGGACAATCTCCAAATTCAAATATGCCAACTTAAACAAAAACAAACAAAATGGATGTTGCACGCAGTTGTAACTTGGACACAACTTTTTACTATTTATATTGCCATCTGGTATGCAATCCTATCAACAAAATCTCAAGAAATAACATATGCTATGAAGTTTAGGCAAAAACAATGGATACAACACTTCGTCTTTTACTTTTACATTTCATCCACTTATGCCATGAAAAAATATCAGAAGTCTCACTACAGTTTTATGATTAGGCCCCACCTTACTTCCACTTTCCAATATGGAGCAACTAATTATTTTGAATAGAGTTTTCTAGTCAATTTCCTTTCAGTTTTTGTCAGGCCACTAGTGTCTGAATTTAGTTTTTTAGTGAAGATTCATTGTGGGTGCCATCAGAATATGTTAACTGCTAAGTATAATATGTTACATACTTCTAAGCTTGGTAAAATATGTTAAATGCTAAGTAATAATCTATACAATGATTAGGGATACAGAAAACACTTATTTTCAGTATGGCTGAGGAAAACCATCAGATAGTTGCAGGAGGAAAGAGAGCTATAACCCAAGGTACCCAGAAACAACATAACTATAGTAAATATATAAATGTCAAGTAAAATACTTTTTTTGTTCTCAGGGTTACACGTCCACAAAATAAAATATTACATTTTACGAAGCTTAGAATATACAGATGAAGATTGATAGGAGCTGAAAGCTAACCCGAAATTACCAAAAGAAAATTAAAAAGGTAACCTTTGAATTAATAGTCAATCAATAACATAATTAAATAGAAAATGATACTGAAAGCCATGCTACATCAGAAAGGGAAAACAAGAACACCTGGATTTGCCAAGCGTTCCATCACTTTATGCAGAGAATCAGAACGCAAACACATCTGACATCTTTGACTTCTAAGCTCATAGGGACTATATGCGTCCTGGCCCAACTGCAAAGCCTGGACCAAAAAACATGCAAAAGAAAAGATAATAAGGCCACAAGAAGAAAAACACTAAAATGCCTTCATATCAATAGATAAAGTATGCAACATTAGCTCGGAAAATGGGCAGACAGAGATGCTAACATTTATATTTTCAATTAAAATAAAATATAACAATCAGAGCAATAACAAAATTCCAACCCTAATCTTAAAAATGTGGCAATTAAAAATATCTCAATAATAGGAATAGCCTTCAGGACAGGACACATTTATATTAATACAGATTAAATAAACTGAGCACTATTAACAAATAGACTGGCTTCTATGGAAATTAGATCATTTCACAAAAATACATAATGCAGGGATGTTGGGGGGAGAAATTTACTTATTCCAAGAGTGTGCCTTGCTAACTACTCATAGACATTGAATTTATTTAATCCAGTTGCTGGATAGAGAACTCTCATTAATTAGATAAATTCTACAAAATTTCATATAATTTAGAATATATTCAGCATAAAAGTTATTTGATACTTCATCAATCAACTTTCTTTTAACATATACTTTTAAAATATAAGTCAATGTTGATTATAAGATTATATACATACAAAAATTTCAATTTATCTAAATTCAATGGTTGGATTTATGAAATTATATTATAGAATAAGTTATTAAGTAGTTTGCAAGAATTGCCCCCAGCATAAGTGAAGAAAAATAGTCAAGAAAAATAAACATATAATCAGATGTTATTCAAGAAATGAGGTTACATTATTTTAAGAATAAAGGAAATTGTATATTTCACCAAGACAAAACACCTAAATCAAATCCTTCTTGACCTTAATGTTTGAAGAGAAAAAAATAATCAAATTCCATATCATACTAGATATTACTTAAGAATCTATTTATTCATCAAGTTTATTGAGTATCATCCACTGCATCTACTCAACAGCAAATGGTCAAGAAAAAGAAACACACCTTCAAATGGTATTCATGATATGAGGCTACATTACTTTAAGAATAAAGGAAATTATATATTTGAACAAGACCAAACCCCTAAATCAAGACCTTCTAGCTGACGTTGTGCTATATAATGTCAACTAAACATTGCTTTTTAAAATAAAAATAATTAGAGAAAGGGTGCTAAATAAATCTACAAATTCTTAAGAACATCGGCATCCCATAGGCAAGTAGGCTCAATAAAACATCCTAACTAAGTCAATGAGGAAAAGATGAAATCAGAACATATGTGTTAAAAACATTGATTGTCGGCAGTTTATAGGTATGCAAAATGAAAAAGAACTTGCCTGATGAACAGTCATTTCATCAAGATTAATATGTGTATACGCTCTGTTCTTCGCCAAAGCTGTTATGTCACTGCCAATAAAGAAAGATAGGGTGGAAAAGTTAGATTATACAAACCATGCAAAGAACGAATGCTAGGAGAAGTACTTGAACCATAGACTGAGAGATAGTATATTAAACTAGGCATCATGACGTGTAACAATAATAAGGATATAGAACACAACAGACCTCCGACAATATATATCCAGTAACGAGTCATTATCATCAACTATAGGTATTGAGCTAACTTGGGCTGCAAAAGCAAAGGGCGAGAATTAATGTAACTAAAATTGAGCTTTTGCTCAAAGAAAATGTTTCGTTTACATTTTAATGCTTGCATAAAAATGATATCACCCCAAAAAGTTCACGTTTTCTGTTGATGATTAGTCATACATCAAAATTTGTCTCATAGCGGGAGACAATGCCCTCTATCACCAGCCTAATACCTCAAAAGTATAATAGGATACCAATATCTTCATTCTTTCTCTCTGTTGCTTTTCTTTTTGATACACTATGTTCAAGGTCAGACAAAAAGTTCACACCTTGAACTAATAAATTTAGTGCTGAAGCAAGAGATGCAGTCGGTCTCAACATTGCTAGAGGCCGCCGATTTGATTCCCCGATTTTGGGTACCCACGTGCCCACAGGTATTGCACAGATTGGAAATTGAAGTGCAGGCAAGGAACTAGAGCAGTGCCTAAAATACCTACAAATGCCTGAAAAATCAATTTGGTAAGGATCATACCTAATTATATTGCTAAAGAAATCTTTCAACAAAGCTTACATTTAAGTATTCCTGAAAGTGAAGCAAGGTGTAATAACTGTGGAAATGAAGCATGTTCAGAAGAAGAATGGATAACCGGAACAGTTGAAACATCCTTTTGGAGGATTTTCACGGCAATATCTTTCAGATTGTCATATGGCCCTGACTGCACCATAATAGAATAATACATAAGAATGTCAAACATATTGAACTAATAGAACTACAGTAACTATAAATGGTGCAATACAATCGACAAGTGCCTTTAATTAAAATACAATGATAATCACTAAAACCACTCAAGTGTTTCATGATTGGAAACACATACAAGCCTAGGCCAAAACATGTTTTTAGGAAGGTTACTCCATCCCTAGAATATTTAAACTCAACATCCTTGGCTTATGTTCCATTCCATGCAAACACACTACCTAGATGTCGACAAAAACTAGAAAAAGGAAATAAGATATTTAACTCAGACAGGGTTTACGGAAGTTCTGATCACAAGGGTTTCAGTCACTGGGTTCACGGTCATCAGAAGGTGGTAGAAGGTAAAATGAGTCACAATAGATAGGCCCAGGAGAGTGCGAAGAGCCAAGACAGATACTAAAAGTCCTATTTGAAACTCTATAAAAAGTGTTTTGTAAAAGCAGTCCATTTCTGCCATGATTGCTATATACCACTATGTTGCCAGGGCAATGGGAACCACAAAGAAAAAAATAATAGAAAGCAACACAAAGCAGGAGGCAAATGGTGGTGAGTATAAAATGTGCCCCACTATTCCATTATGATGGTGCCATAACCATCATTTATCAACTATGTTATCGGTTTGTTTTAATTTACTTAGGCTTATCACAAACACTTATATTAACTTCATCAGCCTTTTACTCAGATAGAATTAGCGACAAAAAAAAACAGCAGTAAATAACTCAAGCTGTTCTTTACACACCATGATCTTTGTCTATACAGGTGAAAACACAGCCGTTATTGCACCTATATCTCCACATTTTTTTATGATAATAAAAAACAATGAATACAATTAAAAAAATTTAATTATTATAATAAGTATCAAAGTGAAAACAATCATTGTGAGTAGTTTCTTACAAATTATAGAAACAAAAAGGTTGGTTAATGAAGATAAGAGTAACATGGTAAGACTATACAAAGGATGAAAAGGGTAAAAACATGTGTACACAAAAAAACAGTTATTGCAACTCATCCTTATTATTAACTGTCACAGATTTTACAAAAACATAATAAGCAATAAAAATTGAGATTATGCATAGTATGACCATAAAAAACATACATGGATAAAACGTCTGGGAAACACAGCTCCATGTCCATTGTTCTGCCTATTTAAATAAGACTTTCCTTCTTTCCAAGCTGATATGGAATGTGTTTCAAGCTCCTCCTCCGTCAGATTAGACCCATGATTCCCCAGCTGAAATAGGAAATTAAAAGTTTCAACAAGCTATGCAAACGTGTACACAAAGACAAACTTAAGGGTATCTGTGAAAAAATTTAAGATAATAAGTGATGCACAATAGTTGCAAAAGAACCAAAGCTATATTCCACTGATTATCAATATGAAGAGTAATAAGTTATCAAACAATTATTTCTTCTTACTAATAATGCTGGAAAATGAAAAATCATTACATTGAAGCATTAAGTGTGTGTTTGAAAAAATTTTAATACCATGGATAAGACCTTCTCCTTCCACGTTTAACATAAAAGATATAAATAAGCTACCAGTATCAAGTTTATTAGACATGGATTCCCCTGACAAGAAAACGTAAAAAAAAATGCTAGAGGTAACTCTTTCTTCCCATGATATATATGGAATTACAGTGGATATCACGATGATACAAATGGAATTAATGTAGAAGCTCAATACTGTTATAGCCCCTCACATGAACAGTACAAATCTTATGATTTAGTTCATTTGAAGATAAGATTGAGATACATATTTTCTTTTCAGATGAAGATCTGCATACAGATTCCTTTTTATGTAAAGGGTCATGAATAAACAAGTAGTAAAGGTTGTATCTTGTGTCCTTTGTATAACTCAAAGGATAAACAATGTATATTGAAGCAACAAAGACAAAGTAATCTCAAAACCACACGATTCAAATGAGCAGTTTAACCATACTTCAAAATTTTGAAATTGATTCTCATTGATTATTTCGGGAACACAGATCAGATTATACTGCCAAAACAAATGCCAATATCAACATCTTTAAGAGTTAAAAACTTATTCACTGATTACTATCGTTGTGCATATAAAATGTTAAAAACTAATTCAATTTTTGGAGTAGAAGTTTACACACAAATTCATCTTTTTCATAACCAACATGAAATAATTTTAAAAGTAAATAGTTATAGCAACAAGCCAGAGCTGGTTATGCAAATATGCAGAATAAATCAATTCATATATACACATCCAGTGGCTCAACACATTACTACCATTCCTACATTTTAGTAATTTGGTCCTGCCACTAACTGATGACCAAGTGTCAAAACTGAACATATGTCACTGGCAAGAAGTTTATTGCACAAGCCACATATTCAGTCATACAAGTAGACTGTTTGATTGGAAAGGAAGAAACTACCAAAGCCTTCAAGAATAAAAATAAATGTTTCATTGGAAAGCAAAGCCTTTAATAATAAAAATACATGTTTTTCACTAATTTTTCTTGTTTGCCTTTTCCTTTTGATACCAGGTTTTGTAACTTGTCATAACAAGTAGATATATAATAGCCTTTCTTCACAGCATCGCCAAACATCACATAAAAGATTGCAGCATTTAAAAAAAAAAAAAAAAAAATACAAATAAAAATAAATAAAAAACATAAAAAAAAAAAAAAACAAACAAAAAAAAAAAAAAATACATAAAAA
>Ga0214545_1008021_pt1 | contig 17208 bp, 10 predicted proteins | sample CNSS4metaG_FD_160064 | JGI IMG/M metagenome (GOLD analysis project Ga0214545, IMG submission 160064) | Root nodule microbial communities from cowpea collected in UCLA plant growth center, Los Angeles, California, USA - CNSS4 | ecosystem: Host-associated > Plants > Roots > Nodule | place: USA... | reverse complement strand
AGGGTTAGGGTTAGGACTGGGCCTTGACTCTTTGTATTCTGCTTACTATCTTCTTATATAAACAGTAGTAAAACAGTAACAGTGATAAGTTTTTTCACTGTTTCATTTATCTGAAATCTCTTCAAGAGTCTCTAAAGCTCAAGTTTTGTGTTATTATCTTCTTTTGATACCTTGATCAAAACTATATCATTTGCAACAGGCATACATTTAAGGATAATCTTTAGAACGTCGTAAACATATTCAAGACTAGATTAAACAAGTTTCAAGGTTAAGCCTGTAAACTTATTCTTATGGTAAAGTTCCTAGTCACACCTATTGAAGTTCTCACACAAATAATGATTTCATGGTGCATGGCTAATAAAACCCAGATATAAATGTATGTTTTACTTTTTAAAAGCCTTCTACAACACTTCTCTTAGCACTCAATCGTATATACTTTTTTTCTGGTCAGCAAAAAACATGTCTTTATTTTGTTACCTTTTTAAAATCTTCCAAAACCTTCTCTTTGCACTCAATCATCTCTACAATCCTATTAGTCTTAATATATGCTCAATCGCATCTTCCAATGATGTCTAGGTGTCACTCATAGGTTTTATCCCTCTGAAATTAATAAATTTTGAATATCTCTGTTCTTAATTATATACAGGAACCAAAGTGCCTCTACAAATATGACAATTTCTTAGATCTCAAGATCTCATTGAATAACACAGCCAAATAATTCCCTATCATTCTACACATTTTCAAACTCCAATAATAATATCACCATGACCAACAAATTTACCTTATAGTTTTCAAAAGGCCAGGTATGCAAAAGTATTACTATATAGCTCACAATCCCAAATAAGTTGACAACCTAAGCTATATCAAACTGTACCATTATCTACACTCTAAAGGGCTTCTTTCACCTCTCGACTCAAATTCCACAGTAGTAAGTCAAATTCTACTTTTTCACTTGGATTTTTATTCCTTCCATATTTTATGTTGATTCTTGCACTCCAATGAAAAACTTACGAAAATAGCCTCTCGTCTCTCTTTATATCTTGATCTATAACCAAAACTTTTCCTTCACTTTTAATTTGATTCAAATCTCTTGATCCCTTCCCCTATTTCCATAAATCTTATAATTTGCCTTTTTCATTTGTTGGAGATCTCACATTGACTGGAGATCTGGCTAAATTATCTTGCACACATTCAATTCCATCACCAAATTCCATAACTTAGCCCAAGCTTCGATATTCAACCAATACTACTTGACCAACCTATCCAACATTCGTTGAAAAAACCTCTAACATTCTTACACACCCCCACATCCCATAATCCCAAACAAGGTTAGCACCACCTTCCGATTCCAAAATAGCTTCCTCCTATGATCTCTTCTTAAGAGACAACTGCATCACACAATTCTTGAATTTATAACTTGTCAAATTTCTGTTTCCTATTTCAAATTTCTGTTTCCTACTTTTAAAGTAGACGTTAAGGGCCAAAATCATCAATGTAGAGTTTCAATAAACACTAACTTCTATTCTCCAAAAGCCATTGTTGTAGTAAGCCACAAATTATTACCAACTTCATAAATAAGTAAATAAAAAATCACATAGCATGGTTTTTCAAAATCCCAACCAGCGGGCAGAAAAACAAATACCTGACTCTTTTGCCAACAGCATGAATAGAGCTGCTTTCAGATTTTCTTGATTCCACGCATGATAGACACAAAAGGCCCACTCTTTCCACATTGGAAGCAGGAAAACATCCTATGCAATTAATTAATTCATACCAATAAGCATTCAACACAATCAACAAAAATGTTTAAAATATAATAAACACTATATAAACATTGGTTTTATGATTTTAACACAAACAATGATCCGGCTGTCGACTGAGCGAGCAACAAGCATAATAAAAGCAAAGCTCTCACCTCTGCAACTTTTGCAAGTAAAATATTTTTCCTCAGGTGGAGAACTAACAAAATTTTGAATGGTCGTCTCCAAAGTATGTAGCGGGGCTGCCCTGCATGCTCTCAACAGTTCAAGCAGGCTCTTCCCATTTTCAAGGCAAATATATTGTGCTGCCCTCTTATATATGTTGCATGCATGAATCTCAAATTGGGAAGGTGGAATAACCTATGGGGTGGGAAAACGAACAAGGAAGATAAATGAAAGGGTAGTCTCAATCCAAAGGAACCATTGGGTAGTGGGTATCCACGACTTCATGACCCAAAGATAAGAGATCACAATGATAACTTACCCTGCATCCATTGCATAGACGGCATGAGCACAAGATCCCACCATCAGTAATTACACCCCGCAATTCCGAAGTCGAATCCTGCCATATTGACATCAAATTGAGACTATTTATTCACAAAATCTATACTTCAAAATAGACCACTAGTCACCCACTGACCGAAAACAAAAAAAACAGGATAATAATTTTTGAAATAAAGTTGCATTATGTCAAGCCTTTACATAAACATATTAAGAAATAAAGTTGATTGGAGAATTATTGACACTTTTTAAGTGTTCCTATAATATAGTGTATTTCCTCTTATTCATAATAAAGGTTTAATTAATTCCCATTAGATTTCTATTTTACATAATCTTTAGTCTAATTCCTAGGTAATACTCCATGTTTTTAAAAAGTATATAGAGACTAACGAATTAAATATTGTCCTACGACAAATAAACTCTAACTATAAGAACTAAAACTTAGAATTAGTGCATATATAATAACAAAGCCAGGAATTAAATCTATAATAATTTATCATATTCATAATTTATCTTTTATCTCTGTCTTTCTGCCACGTCAAACCCATCTTATTTCACCGGCTATTCTCTTTTTTTTTTTTAATTCACAAGAAAAAGGACAATTATAATATCCCAAATCTTAATCACATTGACAATATTAACCTCGGCCAAACCAAATTGAATTTGTAGAGGTGTTAAACTAGATTAGACTTTGTCTGCTAATAAATCATATCCATAAACTAAAATTAGTTAGTCCTAAGCCACGTTGCACGCTACAATCTCCTGTATTGTTAAGAGAAAATACAAATGAAATAGTAAAACATGCAATGCAGTGCAGAAATGGACCTTCTTGCAGCCGACGTAAACGACCGGAACGCCTTCTAGCAAACCAGTCTCAAAGAGCTCCTTGACAGTGACCGGTTTCTTACTGACCACCACAACATTCTTCTGTGGAGTATTCAATTCCGTCTTGGTTAATTCCTCCGCGGAATTGGGGTCCTCTCGAGACTCCACCTTGGGGAGCTTGAAAACGGGGTCCTCGTCCGTGTGGTGAGATTCTTCTTCGGGTTTAATTTCTTCGGTTTTGAGTCTTTTGGCTGCATCATTGGCGGAATGAAGAGAACGTTTGCGGCGAGTGTAGACGAGAAAGCCCTTGACGCGGCAGTGTGGAGTGGAGGTGAGGTTTTGAGAATGAAGGGAAAGATTGGGAGCGGAATCCATGACGGAAAGAGAGGGAAATGGAAGGAATTAGAATGGAGAGGACATGGAATCGATCGAAGAGAGAAGAGGAAGGTAGGGTTTTGGTTTTGGTTTTGGTTTTGGAGATAGCAGTGATATGGATTGGGAAGGTGAATGGGAGAAGGTTGGAGATGAGGGGTCCACGACTTTGACTCACCTAGTCACTATACCTCTACTTCTACTCAAGTGAAACAACTGAGTCACCACCTCAGAAAAAAAGTAAAAAAAAAAAATGCTATGGGATTGCAAATGTCTAAGAGTTTTATTTTTAATTATTATTATTATTATTATTATTATTATTATTATTATTACTAGCGTAAACACAGGCGCTATCGCGTCTGTATGTACGCATTTTTTGAATTATATTAATAATTAATGATATTGTAATGTTATTAAGTTAATGAACAAAATAAAAGTATATTTATAAAAATTAAAGTGAAATATATGGAGAAAATATGAGAAAAATAAATATTGATGGATAGTAGGAGAAAAAAGAAAAAGGAGATAAGTAAATAGTTTTATAAAAACTTGTAAAAGTAACCGTTAATTTTTAAAAATTTAATAAATAATTAAATTATAAAGGGTAAAGTTGGAATTATGAAATGTGGACACAAAAGAGGGAATCCCCTTTATATATAGTTATAGATTATTTATAATTATATCTGCCTATTTGTTTAAATATATTTTTAATTAGACGCAATTTTGTTCAATATTTAAAGTTTTTATTACTTAGGATATGATGCATTGAAATTGAGAAAAAATGTCTTTTATTCTATGGTTTTTTTACTTTAACATATCAGAGTTAAAAACAGGTATTACTATTGTGTAGAAAAGATAAAGGATAATTAAAAGATCAAAGTAATAAAATTGTAGAAAAAATATAGAAATTATTGATTTATAAAAGATAATAACCAAAATAATGGTTAAAACTTGCAAGATTAAAATTGAAAAAAATTAGAGATTAAAATTGTGAATTATATAAAATATAAAAATTGAAGTTATAAGTACGCTTTGTTTATAATTTTACTTCTTTAAATTAATTAATAGGAAGAACTAGAATTTTTTTTATTGGTTAACATTCATATCAAGTTATCACTGTTTTAGTGGGTGTTAATAGTTTTATTCAATTTGTAGTTGAAACCATCAAAATTGATGATTTCAGAAGTTATCTGTATAATAAGAATATTGTTAGGGGAAGAGTGCTAGTATTCCTAATAATAATAATTTTTATTTTTATTTTTATTACAGTCACTCTAATTTAAGATTTTTGTACAAAGATAAAAAAATAATGATAATTACGTTATTTTAAAATAATTTTACTAGCATAATTTCTTAAAAACAATAAAATTAGAGTTACTTTTTAAACATAAAATTATAATTACTCTTGCATCCAAAAAGATATTATACTAATTAAAAATATAATATAAGTTACACATTAATAATTGCAATACAATAGTCACGTATTCTAAATGGATACAATAGTTTTATATATTGTAAATATAAAAATATGTAATTTATTTTAAAGCAAATAAAAACTTTAAATAGTGTTAAAAAATTTAACTCAAAAAATTTTGGAAGATATTTATTTGTTTTCATTATTTCTTTCATCTCTCATTTTTTTTATTGGGAAATAGGGTGCTGGTGTACTTCTAGATTTTTAAATTTTTTTTTTATATTTATTTTTGGTAAATACCAATTTAACCCCTAAATTATAATGGTAAGTTAAAGTGGCTATTAATGAATAATTTAATCTCAAAAGTTATAATTAACTATTACACAATGATAATTAAAAATGTAAGTTATATGAATAAATAGTGTTTAAGAAAATCAACTGAGGGTGGAGAAAATCTCTCAAATTAAAAAATAAAATATTAAATGCATTTTTTACCCAACTTTCAAAATTTTAAATCTATTCTTAAATTCTTTTCTCTCCAAATTTATAATTCATCTACTCACTAGGTTTGAGCTATAAGTGGGTTAGATCAACTTAGGATCATTTTCTGTGAGCTAGAAATTTGTCAACCACGATCAGAGTAGAGGGGAGCTACGGCTCCCCCAACGTTTTTTTTTTTTTTTTTAATTTTCTATATACTTTTTAAAAAATATATTTATATATCATTATTTTATTTATATTAATTTAGTTTAAAAAAATATTTTTAAAATTTAAAAATCATTTTTTCTCTTTATTATAATTTCTTTTGTTTTTTTATTTGGTTTTTCTTTTTTCTGTGTCTCTATCTCTCTCTTCTTTTATTTTCATCTCAATTTTTATTATCAATTTCTTATTATTTTCAAAATGAAATTACACCAGGAACAAATTAAGGAGTTAAGGAACATTTTGGACCAAACAATTTCTTCTTTTGAGTAAATTCATTTTTTACCCTTTTTTTAAAGCAATATGTTTTCTTCTTGAATGTGACTTTTCTACGCTATAGGCATGTGTCTAGAGATGGCAAATAAACCTGCCCCTGTGGGTATTGCCCGAACCCGTCCCCGTTTTGACGGGGAATCCCCGCATTGACTAGGTATGGGTATGGGTATGGAAAATCTCCGACTTTTTCAATTGGGTACGGGGATGGGTATGAGGATGAACATATCCCCGCTATAATACCCGTCCCCGTTTAAATTATTAAAATATTCACAATTAATTAAGTAACCATATATATATTATTTTTTATTTCTTCTAATTATTTGGTTTGTCATGAAACTCATTCGCATCTCAATTATATTTTTCATCTTATCATAACATTTATGTAATTATGTTAAAAAGATGTATGTCAATTAAAAAGATTTTATATCTCATATTTAAATATTTTTATTATTTTTAATATTTTATTTATTGTATATTTTCTTTTCACATGAGAATGTTTAATACTCTTAATTTAAGTATTTAATAGCACAAACTTTTCGTTTATTAGGTAATGTAAAAAAATCATTTACTTATTATTATTAGTTTTTTGTTTCATTTGAAGAACTATTTTCTTTCGCTAAAACAATTTTTGTTATTTTTCAACCATTGTTGAGTATATATGTTGATACTTGAAAAGTTTTTTTAGATCTCTAAGATATTTTTCAACTTATCATACCCTTAATTATACATTTGTTTTTCTTTGTGCGATTTCTTTTAATAGTCTCTCAAATTGTTTGTAAACATTTGTTAATTTGTTAATTTTTTAATATTTTTATTTGTTTTTTATTTTCATAATGTAGAATACTATTTCGATAAATTTATCTAATTATTTTTTATTTTTTAACTCATTATCAATCATAGTGTAATTTTTTCACTATAATTGTATAAACAACTTTTATTTACTACAATATAAAAATTTAATGTAATTGTTATGAATATTTTTTTATCACCATCCAACATAATTGAAGTTCAAAAGATACAAGATCTATGTTAAAATTTTATTATTATGATTATTATTTGTTCTTTGTTTCATTTTGATCAAGTAATGTATTATAACTTTTATTAGTGTATAAAAAAGAGATTCATTAGAATTTAAAAGATTGAAGTAAACAAACATTTAAAATATATTTTAGTTTGAATATTTGTTTTCCTTTTATATTTTTTAAAAAATATTTTTTTAATTTTATCAACTAGGTTTCATTAATGTTTGCAAATTTAATAAATGTGTTGATTCTCATGAAATTTTATTTGGTATTATAATATAAAATGTAAACAATTATAATTTATTTCAAACTTTTATTATGATTATTGTTTGTTTTTTGTATCATTTTGATCGAATGATGTATTATAACTTTTATTAGTGTATTAAAAAGAGATTCATTAGAATTTAAAAGATTGAAGTAAACAAACATTTAAAATATATTTTAATTTGAATATTTGTTTTCCTTTTATATCTTTTAAAAAATATTTTTAAATTTTATCAACTAGGTTTCATTAATGTTTGTAAATTTAGTAAATGTGTTGGTTCTCATTAAATTTTATTTAGTATTATAATCTAAAATGTAAATAATTATAATTTATTTTAAACTTTTATTATGATTATTATTTGTTCTTTATATCATTTTGATCAATGATGTATTATAACTTTTATTAGTGCATAGAAAAGAGATTCATTAGAATTTAAAAGATTGAAGCAAACAAACATTTAAAGTATATTTTAATTTGAATATTTGTTTTTCTTTTATATTTTTTAAAAATTATATTTTAATTTTATCAACTATGTTTCATTAATATTTGCAAATTTAATAATTGTTTTGCTTCTCATGAAATTTTATTTGGTATTATAATCTAAAATATAAACAATTATAATTTATTTTAAAGTATTTAATATCGAAGAAACAATCATCCTTCTAATATTGAATTATTTGATAATATTATGTTTTCTTTACCATAATTTTTTATTATTTTATAAAAATTAATTAAAATTAATATTGAAGTAATAAGAAAATGAGTATGGGTATGGGTACAAGATTATACCCGTTACCCGTTAGGGATGGGGATGAGACAAAAGTTTGATACCCGTTGAGTTTGGGTATGAGGATGGGGATGAATTTTTTTTACCGGGATGGGTATGGGATAGCGAAACTCGTGCCCGCCCTGCCCCGTTGCCATCCCTACATGTGTCTATCTGTTAGAAATCATAAAATCATGTTCTAATTGTTGATCAAACTCTTCTTTGTGTAGATAGAGTTATTTTAGGCTTTGAAGTTATGTAAGGGAAGAACAAGATTAAGAATTTCTAAGGTAAGGGAAGGTAATCATCTAGAAGTTATTAGTTTTCTTAAAATATTGAGTCTTAGTTTTAAGATTTAATTTGGGATATTCATAATTTAATATTTTTTTAAATAGGTGAGAGGTGACAAATTTATATTAGAAAAATTATGGTAAAGAGTAAAAAAATTGATTATTTTTTTCAAGTGGAAGGCTTGTGATGAAGATGAAAAAAGTGTATCTATGTCATATAAACTTGAGAAACTTTATGATAATCCAAAAATTAAAGAAAATGAAAAATAATTTTCTAAGGTTCCTAAAGTTATATATAATCAATTTGAAAATGCTTTAGAACGTGATCCTGGAAAGGTAACTTTTGCTTTCTTTTTTTAATATATTATTGTTGGTGATAAACTTTATGCTACTCTTTCATATATATTATTGTCATATTTTTTGGATTCTATCGTTATGCTACTCTATCCCTAAAATTTTTGTTCAAGTTCTGCCACTACCCACGAGAAACGAATTGAGTTGAAATAAATAATTATCTCAATCGGGCATATGTACAAATATTTTAATTTGATACATTATTGATTGTTAAAATAACTTGCAAAAAGTAATACAATAAAAGCAGAAAATTTAGAAAAGTTAAGTAAAAGAAACTGGGATTGAATTTCATCTATCTCCCTTGTTTGTAATCTGGATGAATATCAATACATAACATCTGAAAATACCAATATTGATGCAACACCCAAAAATCAATTATACTGATTCCTCGCGTATAAAATTCATAAGATTAGTTCCCTGAATATTGATTCCTCACATATTCAACAAACTATTCAACATTACGTTCGAGTGTTATAAGCAATTGATATATTGAGATCTATTCATAGCATCACAATATATCAAGTATTGTTGTTCAAATTAGATTTTCAGAAATACTTTCCAGTCAGATCTAAAAATCAAAATCAGGACATCTATTGATCAGATAGAATCAAGCATTAAGAACAGAACAATAATACCAATATTGAGTAAAAACATAAATGTTATATATAAATATCACTAGATTACATCCAAGTTTAAGTCGATTACATTCAATCCCAAGAAAGGAGATTAGCCACTCTTGGTAGCCATCAAAATCCTAAGAGCTAAAGAAGAAAGAATAGGAAAATGAGGGTTTTGTGCTCTGCTTCGTGGTCACCTCGTTCAGATGTGTGTACAAACCAGTTTCTTCATTCTCTGATTCCAAGAATATATATATATATACTCCACAAACATCTCGCTTAAGCCATTTGAATCTCGATTGGGCGAGATAGAGTACTTGATGTTGAAGAAAGGATCTCGCTTGGGCGACCACATTCTCGCTTGGGCGAGAATTGCAAAACTGCTTGGGCTTCTTCACGAACTCTCACTTAGGTGAGATCAGGCTTGCTTGAGCGAGAATGGTGGCAAAAGATGATCTCATCTGCACGATCTCTCGCTTAGGCGAGATCCTTCTCCGATTAAGCGAGATTGGTGGCCCAAGCTCTCGCTTGGGTGAGATTGCCTGGTTTGAGTGACCTTGGGCAGAAATTCTTCTCTATTTTCTCAATTTCTTGATTTCTCCTTCACTCTTCTTAAGTTCTTTCTTCCTTCTACTTTAATTTACCTGAAAAATACACAAAATAGGGATCAAATGATTTCCTTTAGGTAGAAACTTGGAAACATGTGGTTGAAGCTCATTTATCTTAGATTTAGGGAGAATCAAATATAATATAAGCACATATTACAAGTAGAAGTGCCATGAAAATTACTGATTTTTGGCACTTATCAACTCCACCCAACCTAGCATCTTGCTTGTCCTCAAGCAAAGTAATAAGATGTAACAGTCATTCAAAACTAAAACTCTGAATTTGGTTATTGAGAAATCATTTTCACAGTTCCTTACCAGACAACTTTTACATTCCAAACTCCAATTCAAAATTAGAAGCAAATGGTGAATCCAATTGTCAAACAAAAGTAGGATAAAAGTGCAGCATATTTTCCAAGAAAAGCAATTGTAAGAACAACTGATTCTAGCCAAGGAAATTTTCTCTTAAATCTCACAAGCATGTGTTTCTCTCATTTTCCACTGAAATTGAACAAATCAAAATTGCCAGTCATTTTCAATCCAACCAAACACACAATCAGCATGGATCTTAAGGTCTTTTCAAGGTTGTAATGAGGTTAGGCTTCCAAGAATAATGGTTTTTCAAGATAACAAAAGCACAAATTTAGAAAATAGAGCATAGCTACAATATAAACCCAATTTCATTTCTATTCTCAATTCAGACCTTAGTACACATACATAATTCACTCTGTTTTTTGTTCTTTTTTTTTTAGTGTATATATATATATATATATATATATATTTACATTTATATACATTTCTACACAACTAAAGAGTGAATTATAATACTCAACCCCTCTATTCTTTAAGTACAATTCCACCAACTAAGTCCATTTATAGTTGAATAAGATGCACAAATGCTCTCTATCCCTAAGTGTCCAAAGGGAAAGGATAATAATTAAAGTTAAGGTTTAGGTGCATAATTCAAAACAATTAGGCTCAAATGGGCTATCAACAAAGGATGATTATTTACAGGTTGGCTGTTTGGCACCGAGTTATACAAAAACTAAACAAAAAAATGCCTTAATCATTTCCATGTTTCAAATGTGATGTTATCAAACTAAAAAGTCAAGCAATACCAACTTCACAACAACAGTGGAAACAGTCAAACTGTTCATGGATTCACACACTCACTAGGTTTTCTGTTTTATTTCCTTGGTCTATCACTTGTTACAATTGATTGTGTTGACTAATTATCCAACACTAATATCCTAATCATGTTTAATTATGAACTCAACCAAAATTTTTCTCTTTCTCCTCTGTGTTCAGCTTACTCAGTTGTTTTAGACTCAGGACACTTATTGAAATCATATTTCTCCTTAACCAACTCCCTCAAGAAATATTTCTAATTGATTCCCAAAAAATTTTAGTTGTCTCTAAGTATTATGTGCAAAATATTAAGCAAAAAGTAAAGTTAAGCAGTTAATTCTAACTAACTAGATAAAATAACAACGTTCTAGCCAAAACAACTAAAACAAAACAAAGTATTACTAATTATTGCAGAGTACTTAAAACAAAAAAACAAAGAACAATGAAACCGTATTTATAGTGACAACATTCTCCGTCATCAAGTCATATTGAAGATGTCAAATTTCAATTGTATCCTCGATGTCTTGATCATGTTAAGGTCTTGTATCTACAAATGTGAACCTTGTTAAGACCTTAGATAGTCTAATCTTTAGAACCCCACTAGACTATCTAACTCGAGTAGACAATAACCACAAACACTTTAAGTGTTATGTTTAATGTGGTCAATATAATTTGAGCATTCTACTATCTATTTTCGTGACAACTAAAGGAAACCAATGATCATACAAAAGTTCATGTTTTGTTTCATAATAGACAATCTAATGTTTGGCCAAAACCCTAAAAAGAAGGTGTCTAACCATGAAAGAAGAACATGGAAAAAGAAATCTCACATCACATAGAATAAACCATTTTTAGGTTAAATTGGGGTGCTAGCCTTATCCCATTTTTCAACTTTTTAGTCCTGCATTATTTTAGCCAAGCTTGTAAAGGGAGTTAGGCCCCTTGCCCCCATGTACAAACTTTTAAATAGAATGAGATTTGAATTGCTTATAAGCATTCTCTTTTTCTTTGAAAGTCAATAAAGGAGTATCTTCTCTTATTTTCTTCTTCAAGTAATATTCATTAAAAGAGGATCCAAACCAAGTCTCTCTAAAAACTTAGTGAGCTTAAGAATTTTCAATCTCTCATTGGAGGTTTCCTTGTAAGGATGGGAGAAGGGCTCTCCATGAACAATTCTCTTATGAACATCATGACTTATTAAGCCTAGGTTAACTAACATTTTTCCAAACTTAAGTAAAGCATATGGTTTAATGCCACCAACTACCTTTGTAAAAACTAACATTCTACCTTTTTAAACATTTTGTTTGTGTGAAACAACTTTAGACACATTCTTTAAAAGATGTATGATGTAGGCACTTCAATGGGGACCCATTATAAGACATCAAGAGATGCACATTCTTTGTAGGCATAAAATAATAATTTATAAGTATTCAATAAGTACCATTAAATGCTTCAAACTACGTGTATTTATCATTTGTTCAAGAAAAAAAATCTTATCAAACAAAGTATATAATAAAGTGCTTTTTAGACAAATGAAATATATAATAAAAACGTTTGTGTAAGATCCGTGAAATTTAATTAATTAAATAAATAATTAATAAATAAATGCGGTTAGTGGAAGCCTTTATGGTATTTAATGTTAAGGTTTATGACGTGGAAAATACTAGCTCAAATGGTTGAGAGTACTTAGTGTGTTGAAAGGACTTGGGTTTAAGTCCTATGTACGACATTATATACTATTTATTTTATTATTATTTTTAATAATATGCTTGATTATAATGAGTGATAATTTAATCCTATATTTATAAGAATTATCTCGAAATATGAATTAGCTAAAAGATTGTGCATTGGTTTGACATTGGCATGGTTATGGGTTCGAACCTTGGTGAATCCACACTAAACTTTTTTTTTGCCAAAATTTCTTTTGGCATGAACGTGAAAGGGCAAGGAAATCCTAGAAGCCAAGAGGGGTTGGAAAACTCATGAAGTAATGACTTTCGAAAGGCAATTACACCTCTTAATGATGGAAATTCGTTTTCCAGCATTAACCACCATTATGCCATGTTTAAAGAGACCATTAAGAGAAAGTGAGAGAGTTTTCTTGACTAGTTTTTGTGAGGGCTGTGAGGGGTGGATTAACAGAGCATACATTGTGCTAATTGAGAGAAAGGGAAGGCTGCTATGTGTGGTTGAGTGGAGGCAAGGGAGAAAATCATTGTAGAACCAAGACAAAACGCGAGTAATCAATTTCAAAGCGAGGAATCCAGGTTAGGAGAGCTGATTAACATCGTTTTAATTGGTTAATAATTAAATGTATGTTGTATCGTATGTTATTGCATGATCAATGTCTATTTTGTTGAATTTCGCATTTCTGGAATTTTTTCCAGAAACCGCCTGGCGAGTGATGAATTGCCGCCAGGCGACACATGCAATTTTGCCTGTTTTTCTGGGTTCCTGATAGGAACCGCCTGGCGGTGAGCTTAGTGCCGCTAGGCGACGTAAGCCACGCCACCCAGTTTTTTGGGTTGATCATGAACTACATAGCGGTGAAGAACACCCGCTAGGCGACGCTTTTCGTTTTGGTTCGATTTTCGGTTTTTGCATGTTCTGGGTTGCTTTGGTTCGGGGGAAAAGGCATTTTAATAACATTTGGACCAAAAGGAAGGGATTAAATGTGAAAAGTCATGGTAGTGCAAGGGAATCAAATGAGATTGGCTATGAATGAATGTTAGGGTGGAGGAATTGGGTGTTTCGGAAATTGTATAACAAATTGTGTAATGAACTACAAACTTATTGGATGAATTGGGATCCTAAACCTTTGATTGGTGAGTATTGAGTCGAAATTGAGAGAAATCGAGATGGTTGGGCTGGTTGAGGTTCGCAGGCACAACGAAATGGCTGCTGGATTCTTGGAACTGCAGGAACCGCCTAGCGGCACCCAATTGGCCGCCAGGTACGTGGTGTCCTGTCCACGAAAAAAGCTCTTTTTCGTACTTTCACATAACAAGAACCGTCGGGCGGTAGTTTAGTCCCGCCAGGCGCCACCTTTCTCATTTCTGGGCGCTAGGCGCCACCATTTTTTCTAGTTTGCGCAGTTTTCGTAAAACTGCATTTCCCGGTTCGTTAACTGTTCGATTTAGGTAAAATTTTGACAGGTGATCCATAACATGTATTTCTTCACTTTGAACAGTGGAGATTTGATTTGGAGGACAGTAGCTAGAGATATACGCTACTCAATATTGCTGATTTTGGAGTCTTTGAAATACATGATTAAGCTCTTGATAATTTCAAGTAACTTCTAATGAAGCATTATTGGGTTATGTGGTAAGTCTATATCAATTTTAATGTTCCTTTGGATTAGTCACATGTGGAGAATTGGTTATTGATGAAGGCATGTTTGTCAATATTAATTGCATTGATGCATAGGATCATGTGCTTAAATCGTTAAAGTGCTGCTGCTTATATTTGTTTGAGCATGCGTTATTCATAAGTTAGAATTGAATGTTAGCATGGATTTAAAAGGGGAATATATATCTATATCTATATATATATATATATATATATATATATATATATGAAATGTGAATGGATTGATTTTACTTGTTCTGGGTGCTTAAAAACCAGTATTGCGCAAGTACTGGTGTAGCGCTTGGCAGTGGTGTTTGACCGCCAGGCGATTGCTACAAAACCAGTAGAGAATTGAAGTGTGTAGCGCTTAGCGATAAGGGTTGTCCCACCATGTGATACTTGTAGAAACAAGAGCATCAAAGGCGCTTGGCGCTTGGCAACACGTGTCCCCCGCCAGGCGGTCTGGAAGCCTTTGCGCTTGGCGACTCGTGTGGTGCGCCAAGTGATTTTTGATGAAGCAGACATTGTGTTTTGCTTGCTTTGGTTGTGCGTGGTCTACGAGACTTTGGGCGAGATCTCAAGGGTCAGATGCTGGAGTATTCCTGGAGTTGTGGCTCAGGATGGAGGGTAATACGAGCATTCTTTGAGTTATGGCTCGGAATAGCGAGTGTTCCCGCATGTGTTCTACAAGTGGTGGCTTGTAGGTTAGACAACAACGATAGCTTAAGATTATCAACCAAAGACGTAGAACATGGATTACATGGTGGTCACCATGTGTGATGAGACCAACAGATGAAGTTCCTTTAATGTGTGTGTTTTGTTATATAAATTGTTGCATATGTTTATATTCCTTTAACTCACCCTATCTGCGTGTGTTTGGCGATGATCGTGTACGCGGTACATGGAAGCAGATGATGTTGCAGGTGGTACTGGTGGAGCGTAGAGCCGGAGCGTGGGTTAGTTGGGAAACTTTATGGCAGCATTTTATCATTTTTATGAGTTTTAAGGATTTTCTTGTAATCATTTGAATTACAGAACTTGGCTTTATAATGAGACTGAGTTGATAACGTATTGTGTTTAATAAATATTTGGATTGGATTTGGTTTTATCAGTGTAATAAAGTCTTAAATTCTCGCGGGTTTTGGGAAACGATTTATAATAAATGAAGTATTATTATTATTATGTTTTTATTTTATTATTTAAATTCGTAATATCTGGACGAGATGTTACAGTTTGCATCTATTCTACAAGATGAAATACTTCATTTTTTGAGATCTAATGCTTATGAAATCATGTTTTTTACTTTATTGTTAAACATATAATTAGAACTAAATATAGGGTTCGTTGAACTTTGTTCTAACACTACCTTCACATAGCTTATAGTCCTTGTGGGTCAAAGTGTAAAATGACCTACTTCATCCTATGACCCGTATTTTTTTTATCTCATTTTATTGTTTTGTATAATTATTTGTATGTTAAGTTTGACTAAATATATTTGTTTCATGATTTTATCACATTGTTTCCATTATTTCCATTAAATATGAATAAAATAAAGAGATAAAATAGTGAAATGAGTTATCTTAGATTGTGTTCTATTGGATGGAATTACTATTCACACGTAATAGGAACTTATGATTTGAGGGATTTTTTTTGTTCTTTAGTATTGAATGAAAAGCAATGCAAATAGTGGATTTGGGAGATTCAACACATTATGACATCTCTCTTCTACAAAAAGATTTACGAGTGTGATTTCAATAATTTTAGTAAAATAACCTCATTTTATTTTATTGAAATAAGGTTTATGGCAACACTCTCAACAAGTAAATGGAATCGTTTTCGTTTTCGATGGATCTAATTCCAATCTCATGCATATTATTTTTAATCGGTTATTTTTCCATTTAATCTATTCCAAAGTTCTGAAATTCACATATTTGTGTGGCAAGAAGTGGTGATCACTTCAAATATACTATATTCTTTGTTTATTCCTATTAATAATTATTTTTAAAAATTTTATTCATCAGAAAAACAAATTTGTAAAATAATTATAACTCATAAAAATATCATTTCATATTATTTTTAATATCAAAGACAAATTTCAACAAACTTTTCTGTCTACTTTATTTCCAAATCCATTTCATTATTACTTTCGAATCCTTTCAAAGAAACAACAAATATAATCATCAAATCTATTCAAATTTATCCGCTCCTCTCCCTCGGTTCAATCTTTACGAAATAAACATATCCTTACTCTGTATTTCGAGAAGAAAGGGCCAATCCCATATTGCAATGCTCATAACCCTACCCAAAGTTGAAATTTATTTTCTGGGAATTGTATCTGTAGCGGGAGAAATTGAAGGTTTAGAAGCGGTGATCCAAACCAGAAGCATGGTATATGATAGTAGTGGGTTGGTTTGGGTAGCCCATAGCTCAAAAAGCCTCCTCCTATTAGCAATTCCAAAACTTGGGACCCCTTTAGAAATGACTGTTTGATGGAGAATTTGGATGAGAAGTGGAATAATAATAAATGAGAAAGTGTAGGAAAAAAAAGAAGACACGTGAGGAGAAAATGGAGAAAGGAGGTGGGTAAGGGCATATGCTTTGGAAGATGCCATATTAGGAACCTCCATTTCACTCTTTATCACTTTAATTTATGTTCCCTTTAACAAAAAGTCACCCCAACACCACACAAGCTACTTAAGTCATCTCACTCCTTTATTGCCATCATGACCAACAACAACAACAAAAACCAGATCCTATAACACCCATTCCTCCCTTCAACTTCAAACCCTCTCTCAACTGCACCACCACCCCTTCCCAAACATGTAACACCCCTTCCATTGTTGGGTATTGGGCTCCCTTCCTATGTGGAGAAAAGGCCCAAAATTTGAGAAGCCCATGTCTCACTTAAACCTAGTGGAGAGGAGGCTATAAAATAAAGAGAGAGGCAGAACAATAGAGTCAGA
>Ga0214545_1008012_pt1 | contig 17214 bp, 5 predicted proteins | sample CNSS4metaG_FD_160064 | JGI IMG/M metagenome (GOLD analysis project Ga0214545, IMG submission 160064) | Root nodule microbial communities from cowpea collected in UCLA plant growth center, Los Angeles, California, USA - CNSS4 | ecosystem: Host-associated > Plants > Roots > Nodule | place: USA... | reverse complement strand
GCTCTGAAGTATGTAATGCTGCATGTGATGCATATAAATGAATATGTATACTTTATAATATAAAAGTGCTTGCTTTTTCTTTTGTGTTGATTGTTTTACTATTATATATTTTGCATGAATTTTAGTACCTGTTTGATTACAACCTATGCACACGTATCGATTTTGAAATCTGGCACGTCAATATATTTATTTTAAAAATAGTAAGATAGGATATATGCAGTGGCACGTCTTCAACCAATATGTTGGAGGTGTTTAAATTTTGGTTAAATTATTTTTTTGATTTATTTTTTGTCTAAAAATATCAAGTTGGTCTTCTAATATTTTTTAGTTTCAATTTGATTCTGACTTTTTAAAAATTGATGCAATTTGATCTTTTTTGTTAAATATTTTAAAGCGAAGCAAGAATTTTTATTCAAAATTTTCATTAGGATTATGTCAATTACACCAACAAAACAAACTATCCTTATTCACAACTTCCATTTTGATGAGAAAACATTAGTCTGATTCAAGAAATTTAATGAAAGAAATGATAAGATTGCCTTATTTTTTCAAATATTAGGACCAAATTGAGACTAAAAAATTCGATACCAACTAATTATTTTTGAACGAAAATAGAAACCAAAAGAGTAATTCCAAAATTTTTATATAAACTAATAAAAATCTTGTATTTACTTTTTTTCTAATAATAAAAAATAATAAAATTACAATCATTGTTATTATTATAATTATAACTATAAAATTAAATATAAAATAATTTTTATTTTAATTTAAATAATTTTTATTTATAATAATTAAGTTTGAAAATATAAAATAAAAAAAGATTAAATTAAATAAATAATCACTAAAAAATAACATTAATAAAATAATTATTTTTATTTAAAAAATATTTAAAAGGTAAAATTGAAAAACAAATGTAAAAAAGGACTTTTGTCAATCTATAAATATAAATATATAAAAATTTATTAGAATATCAAATATATAATATATATTAAAATATTAAATTTTCAAAAAATGTATATAAAATTATATAAATATAAAAAAATGGGGAAGGGGGAGGGGATGCCCCCTCTAAAATTGTACAATAATTTTTAAATAAATATTATTGTGGACATCCAAATTAAAATCATAGATATTAAAGTTGTCAACATAAGAAATTATAAATTATTGACATCATAAAATTATTATTTCTTTATAAATCAGATGTTTCATTGATTAATATCAATAAAATATCATAAAACATCATATACAAATATGTGTCAGACACAAATACATAATTTAGATTGAAGTATCGGTACTTCACCCTTTCCTGAATATGATAAATTTTATTTTAAATAAAACAATTCACCTTTGTATTTGTTTTAAGTTTGAATAAAAATACAACTTATTTTCTCATACGTTAGATAAGTCATTTTGTTTATTTTTATCTATAATTGATGTAATAGTCTCTATATTATCAAAGTCATCACACACTTTACATTTTATGTTATCATGACTTTCAAAAAATAAATCAGACTGTGCAATATATTCAGAGAGATAACACAGTTTTTTTTCCAGATGAATTTAGACTTTCAATAGAAGCGAATTATGGGCTAATTTATTTATTTATTTTCATGATATTTAAATAAATAAGAAAGAGAAAAGACTAGAAAAAAGATGAAATAAAAAAGAAGATGATTTGAAAAAAAAAATCATGGTTATAATATTTTATAATTATAGTTGTTTTTTTAAAATTAATATTAGTAAATCTATATTCATTTAGTAATAATAAGTTATTCAATAATAAGTCTGGAGTAAAAAATTAGAAAAATAAAAATAGATAATAAGATGATATAAGAGAAACTATTTGAAGTGAAGTTTAAATTTAGGGTGGTTTAATAATATAAAACTAAAATTAAGAAATATACTTTTATTTATTAATAAACTTTTATTTAAAAATAAGTAAGTAGTGGAAAATAGTAAAATACTAATAAATAATAAGATTATCTAAGGAAATTAATTGAATAAAATTTAAAAATTATGATAGTTTAATGTAAAATTAAAATAAACATATTGTTATGTTGTAATAGTTATTCATTTAAAAATAAGTTAGGATGAAAACCTTAGAAAAATAAAAATGAAGAATATAGTTTGAAATAAAATCTACATTTATAGTTGTTTAATGTAAAACCAAAATTGAAAAATATATTTATTCCTACCACATCCAATGGTCTCACCTTGCTTAGGAATCAAGGTTAAGAGAAATTTAAATACTCATTATTCTTCCATCATCCGAAGTGCCTTTTAAAAACAAAACAATATCGAAGCACAAACTCCAACACGGATGATACCTTTCAAGTGAGGAGTAATTGATCATAATGATGTCACTTGCCGACTTTAATCATTTTTTTTCTTATAACTATTAACTTATTTTTAAATAACTTATTATTTCAAAATAAATGTACATTTGTTTTCATTTTTATTTTAGATAAAATGGTCATAATTATAAAATACTATTTTCATAATTTGTATCAACTATATGATTTTTTTTTTCATCCTCTTCTTTTTTAAATATCAAAAACAAAAAAAAATGTAAAATCAACTCAAAATGTAGTTTTTTGGGAAACTAAAATCCAACCAGTATTCTGGTACACTTATCACAATTTTAAGATTGACTTTTCAAAGGCTGAATTATGATTAGAGATATTAAAATGAGTTTCAATTTGTGAGTTAATTTGGCTTATTACGGGTTTGAGTTGGGTTAGGTTGTGAAAATTTTAGTTTTTGTAAAAATGGGTTAAACTAAACTGAACTTAGCTCACTTAACTCATGGCTTAAACGAGTTTAATTAGGATTGAATGTAGGTTTACCCACTTAACCCACTAATATTTTTTTACAATTTTTTAAAAAAATTTGTTTTAATTATTCATTACTTCTAATTACATAGATTCAAAATTTCATATTTTTAAATGTTAGAATATTGCTCAATAATATTTGAATAAGTTTGATGATTAATTAATTTGTTTGACAAGTTATATACGTTAATACTTTAATCTTTAACTATTATTTTTACAATAATATTTCGAGAATTAGGTGAACATTTTAATTCCACTATTATAAAAAATAAATTAAGTCAATTTACTCTCATTGTAATGTAATAAAATAAATTGCAAAAAAAAAAATTCGTAAGTGAGCCAACCCACCAATCCACTAACCTGTGGTGGTCGGATTAGGTTGCAAAATTTCTGGCTCACTAAAAAGTGAATTGGGTTAAGCTGACTCCTTTCTAACTTAACCCGTGGTGAGCCAACCCGTGTGAGTCGGGCTATCTATCTTTGACACCGCTAATTATGACCTAAATCCAAAACTATGTTATTTTGAAAAAATAAAATTTCAAGCTATGCTATTATTGGAAAAATTCTAGGTTAAAATATCTTTTTCGTTCCAATTTTTGTTAAGTTTTGTCAAATTAATCATAATTTTGTTTTTGTACTCAAATATGTCTCAATTTTGGTCAATTTTGTTCAATTTGATCATTTTTTGCTAATACCTATTAAATTATTAACAATAATAAATAATGATTGTCATGTGTTACTTTGTGTTTTTTTTTATTTTTTTAAAATATTTTTTAATATTTTTTATTTCTTTTTAATTTTTTTAAATGTCAACTTGTCTACCCAACAGTGTGCTACGGAGGAGTCAATGGTAAGAGTCAATGTTTTATATTTAATTTACTCTCTATATTCGTTATTTATTTTTTCAATTTAGTCTCAATTTTGTTTAAAATTGAGAAATTTTGTTTAAAATTGAGCAATTTTGTCTCTCTAGAAATTTGGACCAAATTTAATTTTTATAAGCTTAAACTAATTGTAACCTTAAACTAAAAATATTTAATAACAAAATTGAATTTTAACAAAAACATCATTATAACTTTAATATAAAAATTAAATTTAATTCCAATTTTGAGAGGAAGAAAATTGTTCAATTTTAAACAAAACTAAAACTAAATTGAAAAAAAAAATAACGAATATAAAGGCTAAATTGAATATAAAACATTGACACCTGACTTGCCGTTGGATTGACACGTAGACATTTAAAAAAATTATAAAATTAAAATATATATATATATATATATATATAAATCACTAAGTAACTAAGTGATATGTGGTAATCACTATCATTAATGATTCAAACGGTGTTAGCAAAAAATGATAAACAAAATTGACGAAAATTAAAACCTATTAAAACACAAAAACAAGATTATAACTGATTTGATAAACTTCTAAAATTAGAAAAAAAGGTTTTTGTTGAAAATTTCTACTTTCTAGTCTTGATTATTTAAAGAAACTTTACCATAATTTTAAACAAAAAAATTTTGTTCATATTTTTATCATTTAACGAAACCATTCTCAAAATATTTTTCTTTAATATGGTTGTAGAAATATTCTCTTATATGAAATTCCAAAAAAGGATAATTTATAAGGGAATAAAAGTCAGTTTCTTGACGGCATTACTAGTTGATGTTAACTAACTTTTTAAAATAATTTATGGCACATTTGAAATCCGAACTCATCGTGAGCACTATCATAATTAAAGAAAAGTATAAAAGTATGACAATTTGTTATTTTGTTTTCTAGTGGAAATGTAAATAAAGGAGATGGGATGACAAATATGTGATGTAAGTAATTGATTTTTTTTTATTATAACTGATTATATATTTACATAATTATTTTTTTAATATAATCGAATAGATATACTAATTATGTATTTTTTTATTATATTTTATTTTTGTTTTTTTATAAATAAATACTAAATCATATAAAACTAATAAAATATATCGTTTCTTTTTTATTTTTGTTTATAATACAATTACATTAGTACATTAGTCAATATATTATCAAAGTCAACACATGTTTGTAATTAAAAATGACTAATAAACAGGTTTGGTATGTATTTTTTGAATTTCTTTCAATTTTAATGAAATTTTTTTATATTGATTAAATATAAGTATAAATTTAGGTAATACGTAATTCTTTTAAATCGGGTATCAAAATGAGATAAGTAATACTTCATTTAAAAAAAAAATCGTCTTCTGTCCCAATTCTCATCTCAATATTCTTCATACCGTCACTGTTTTAAATTATTAAAATATCTTTAGTTTATTAGGTAATTCAAAATCTTTGATATTATTATTTTTTATCCATAGTTTCATAATTTATCTCTAGGTCACATATTTTATGATATTCACACTTTTTTTATAAGTATTTTACTTTTATCTAAGTATTATTTAACAACTTATTTCAGATTTATATAATTATCAATTTTATTTAGGTAAGAAAATATATAATTTTTTTATATTAAATCTTTAACAATATCATTTTTTTTCGTTGTAATTTTTAATTCTTTGTAAAACATTATCTAATTAATTTGGAATAGTACAAAGTCAATACGAATATACCCATCATTTAATAAAGATGACAAAAATTCAATGCCACAAAAATTGCATGCCATTAAATATCTTTTAAGTGGCTTTTTTTTTTTAATTTAACTTATTTTTTCTAAAATTTAAATATTCTTTTAAACTAAAATAATTATTTACAATAAAATAATTATCCTAGAAAATAAAATTGCCAATATTAAAATTATAAAATTATTTAAATTTAATTTTCTAATTATAATAATAATATTCTTTTTATTATAAAAAAAGTAAACATATGTTTTTCTTAGAAATCAAAGTGTGAGTTTAAGTTCTACATGAGGTAGGAATGAGAAGGTCACTATATAAGAATGAAGATGCATAAACTCTTTTTTTCTTTTTAATAGATTGGGTTGAAAGTGATGTTAATACCTTATATGATTGGGTTCAGGTTTCATTAATATTGTAACCTCTTCTTATGTAAACTTATGTCCTGTAGGTAAGGTAAGGTGTCTCCTTAAAAAAAGATCTATACAAACAAAAGCTTGTAAACCTACAACTTTTAATTGATAAAAACAAAAAAAAACTTACTTCCACGTAAGATAGTTTTCTCATTATCAAAAGAAAAAGAAAAAAAATTACCGCACTTCTCAATATAAAAAATTTTTGTTCAGATTTTATCATTTAACGAAACTGCTCTCAAAATAAATATTTTTCTTTATTTGGTATTTCTTTTAGAATATTTGTTTCCGCTTTCATGTACATGAAGTTCCAAAAGAGCATAGCCTAGGGGAAAAAGTTAATTTCTTAATGGCATTGATAACAACTCCTTGATGTTAAGTAACTTTTCAAAATAATTTATTGTATATTTGAAATTGTAACTCATCATATCAATATCATAATGTTTTGTAATTAAATAAAAGTATAACAATTTGTTCTTTTCTTTAATTAGTGCCTTCTGAATAAAGGAGTTGGAGTGGTTGATAAGAAATCTATCATCTATCATTTTATAGGGCCAAATAATTAACAATTTTTAATATAATTGATTACACATTTATATAATAAATTATTTAATAAATTAGACCTATAATAATTAATTATTTTGCATTATTTTTATTTTTATTTTTGTCATAATTAAAATTATGACGGGACGGTGGACCAAAATATAAAGAGTTTAAAATTAGATATTTGAAATTGTCAACATAGTTTATGTTGAAAAATTATAAAAAATAGTAAAAATGGGTACAAGGTATGTGAAATTCAAATCTTGGATGCGCAAGATAATTACAAGATGCGGATAATATCTTTAATTAAACATGTAAAATAAATATAGTTTCTTTTAAATATTTAACTTTCCTACAAATAAAAAAAGAAAATACTATCCAAATGAACAAAAATATTTTATTTTTATTTTCTTCCAATAAGGATGAACATCGTTATTATACATTTTCATTCAAAATAAAAAATCAGTGATCACTCACCTCTAAGACTTTTTTTTTGTTAAAAATATTAACTTTTTTATTTATTTAAAGCTTTATATATATATATATATATATATATATATATATATATATATTTGAATTGTTGGGAAAAAAAATGTATTAAATACTAAGATAATGTATGCAGTCACACGAGTATACTTTTAAAATATACTTTTAAAAAACGTATTTGAAAGTTTGAAAGAAGAAAGATATTAACTATTACGTAGACGGTCACATGAGTACTAATTCCTTTACAATGATTATTTTACTTATTTGAAAAAGAAATTCTTAAGTACTAATACGACTCAGACGATGATACGAGTAGTTATACTTAAAACACTAAAGAAGAAAAAATATTTTCCTTCTTTAAAAAATGACGTTTTTATATTTTTATTTTAATGATTATTATTTTATTATTTTTATTCTTTTCTTTAGGAAGACATTTTTATTATAAATATAAGATGTAAAAAATAATTAATGAAATGTGTGTTACAAAAATTAAACTTTAAATTACAAATTAAAATAATCAAAACATGAGTGCAGGCGTAGAATGTAGTGTGTAAAAAGGAGTAATAAAATGGCCCAACCTAAAACAGAAATTAAATGAAATGTGGGTGTGCAGAGTGCATCATTCAGAAACAAATCCAAGTAATAAAGCCCAAAACAAAAAGAAAATGATCAGGATAGTTAGGTTATTATATATTGGAGTGCAAAACAAATAAATAAACACCCTAAACAAATCAATAATAAAACAAGATTAAATATATTTTTGGATCCTAAACTTTCAATAAAAATCAGAATTAATTTTTCTTTGAAACTTTGACCCGATTTAGTCCTTTAGTTAGTGTGTGGATTTAGTTCTTTTAACCAAATTTTGTTAAGTTTATTTGACATTTCAAATATATTTTATGATAACATTTGAGTTATTTATACTGTTTGATATGTTTCCGCTCCAATGTTAGCTGAGAAACGTGTTTAAAATGTCAAATTGGTAATCTGGAATGCACTGCTAGATCTGAGAGTGTATACCAGGTTGATGAATATGAAAGTTTTAAGTTGAAAAATTCTAGAATGTCTAGTTTGGAATGTTGTATCGAACTCGAGAGTCTATTTCAGATTGATCAATCTTGTATGCATATGCAAATTATGGATTGGCTATTTCGGAATATATTCTCAAATTTGATACTACATTTCAGATTGTCCACTCTGGTACTCAATTTTTGATTACCTGATTAGCTAATCCAGAATACAGTGTTGAATTCGGATATGCATTATGGATTACCCAATCCAAAATCACAAGTGCATACCAGATCGACCAATCCAGGATGGTTTCCATGTCTGATACTACATACCGGATTGACCCATTCAGAAAGCACAATTAGAGTATAGACTTCGATTATTTCACACCAATGCTTATACATTGTCAATAATTTCAAAAAATGTCACTGTTATTTTAAAGGTTCTGTTTTTCTTAAAATCATATTAGACAATTAAATATTCTTTTTGCATTAGTGATACATCTTGATTTGATTTTAGATTTTCAAAATTAAAAAAAAATATATCCAATTTAAATCTAAGTGAATTGAAGTTAAAATCCAAAAATATGAATTTAGATTTAGAGAAATTTATTTAAATGGACATAAAATAATATTATGGATTTGAATTATAAATCTTAATATTTTGTCCATCCTAACTTGAGAAGTGTATATATAACAAAAGTAACACTCTAAAATTTGGATAGCATGCTATTGTAGATTTACTTCACAAAGCATCACCGGCCAAAATACTACCTTTCACCAGACAAGGCAAAACATTGTCTTGAAGATAAGAAAAGAATATACGTTTTCACTATTATGAAAAGTCCGTTTTCTTTGTAATAAACAGTAATAAACTTAAATAACTTAACATCATGATGAGATATAGAAAAGCTGGCGACATCAAGAAATAGAATGCACTCTTAAATCAGATTTGTCTAATATATCCACCAAGAGGGGATTGAATGGGTTATTCAAACTTTTACTAATTTAAATGAATCTTGAAAGTTTCTTTCATCTTTATAACCCTCAAAAAACTAGTTTTGCAGTTTTATATTAATGGTCTGATTAAAGCAATTAGGAAAGGTATAAAAGATGAGAGAAACAAAGAACACAACAATTTTTATACTGGTTCGATTCAAGATAAATCTACGTCCAGTTTTCTACTAAGCAACCCACTTAGGATGATTCCACTAAATCAGTACAATTACAAGAATTACAAGAGCATCTATATAATTCAAGACCCTAAAGACTAAGGAGCTTGATCTACAAATCAAAAACTCCCCCTAGAAGCAATGCATCCACACAATTGCATCTAGACCTTCATTTTATACAGTGAATCAACTGTAAACAGAAATACAATAAAAAAGGAGCAAGGAATGAATACACCTAATGATGTACAGATTTATCACTTGATCCTAGATCCAAGCTTGATCCACCAATGTTGAATCCACTATCAATCTTCTTGAATGTCCAATTGAATGATCTCCCAAGAAAGCACAAGAACTTTGTGACTCTTGATCCCAGAAAAGAAATCTCTCAATCCGTTATTCTGTAATTCAATTATTTTTTTCTTTGTTTTAAAACTGATTTCAAAACTATTTTTATACCAGAGTTCTGCTGCAGTAATTAATGGATTAGGTATTTATCTAATAGATTATTGTGGGTGTATTTTCATTGCATCAGTGCAGTGCCTTCATATAATCTATTAGTTAAGTATTTAATCCATTTACGAGTTCTGCTTTTGACATATTCAAAAATTTGATAACTGATTTAATTCAATTCAAACTTGTTTTACATGTAATTTTATATATACAACACCTAATGTAAAAGATTAAATTCAGGACTGAACCTAAATCAGTGATGCACATGTTTGTATAACTTTGAACATCAACAAAATCATCAAAAATATCTTCGTTGGAGTTAAGCAAACTCCTCCTTTCAACCTATAGAGTAGACAATATAGCAGATGTTAACCCCACATTTAAAATTAATAATTAAGTTGAATTAATATTGGGACCCACAATTTAATTGATGAGTAGGTAAATTAAAGACCCCACATTTTAACTAGTGTTGAGGAATGGGTAAACTAAGTTCTATATAAGTGGAATATGGTCTCGCATTATTCTCACCATCTTTTTCATCTTCTTTCCATTTCTTTCTTAATCTCACCATGACACTTTCTGGCAAAATCATCACTGAAATTGGGGTTCATGCAACTGCTGAAAAGTGGTTCAACCTCTTCGCAACGCAACTCCATCATGTTCAAAACCTAACTGATACAATTCATGGAACCAGGCTGCACCATGGTGAAGATTGGCATCACAATGACTCCATCAAGCACTGGACTTATGTCATAGGTACAAAAACTTCTAATAACTCTACACATCATTCTCTCCCTCACTTTTAATATACTTCTATATTATATCTAATTCCCTCAGATTTTTACTTACATCTGTAAATATATAATTTTTATCAGTAAATAAATATAAATAAATAAACAATTGGATTATTCTAATCCATATATAAAATCTATAAAAAAAATTCTATTAACACAAAACTTGTAAAATTCAAACAATGAAGGAACTTAGAAATGGACAAAAAAAATACTTTAAAAAAAATCATTAATTGAGCATGGAAATCCTCAAAACATCTTTTTTTTTTTTATCAACAAGAACAAATATATTAATAGGAGTAATATGATTATCCCAACCCAAATAAAAAAAACAAAGAAGGAAGAGAAAGAAAAAAACTTGAGTTTTGGGACATAAACTTGATCTACCACTCTTGATTAACTCTATTGGAATGATTTTTATCTCTTAAGCTTTAAAAGGTTAATTGTTGCTAGTGTAAGCCTTACACCCTAAATCCTACATTATAAGGTACGTAATATTTGTGCACGATGTATTATATATTATTTTAGAATATGAGTTTAAACTTATTTGAATACTAATGTATTCAACTTTTTGTTTGGGACAAATAGTTGGTTAAATACAACAAATATTAATATGGTTTTTTAGTATAATAAGAAAAAAAACATAACAATTTTAGTACATCTTTAATTTTGTTAGTTTTGTTAATAGTTAAGGTAGTTGAGTATGTGTTTGATGTTCAATAATTATCATGTGTGTTTATTTAAGAAATAGTTTATGTTATATAAAACTAACGTGAGAGGACCTACTAAGGATATTAAATATATATAAAAAAAACATGGGTTAAAAGACTAACTTCATGCTTAAATAATTTTTCCTTTCATAGATGTACTCGATCATTAACAAGTTAAAACGAAACTATCAAAACTAAAGTTTTTGTATTAAGTTTTTTTTTTCGTGATGACAAATAATTAAGGTATCAACATAGTTGAGATATAAAGTTTATAAAAATATCTAACATAACCATAACCGTATTTGAAAAAGTGTTTTTTTTATTGTAATAAAAACGAAATAGTCCATACCTGCCATATCAAATCGACTATTCACCTAATCTTTTAGAATTGTTAGAAAAAAAATCAATATAAATAATAATAATAATAATCATAATAATAAAAAAACCAGTAATAAAATAGAGATAAAAGTAGATAATGTCAAGCGATTCTTATCACAAACAATAACAATATAAGATAAAAATTGAAAATAAAGAAAGAATTGGAAGGAGTGTGGATTGAGGCACGTAGAATGTGTATATGTATTCCTAAGATACAATAACTTGTGAGATTGATTGAGTACAATAAAAGATATCTGAACCTTATTACGAGCACCAATGTGTTAAAAGAAATATAAGACAAAAGACTAAAATGAGTGTTTTATATAAGTTGTTGCTTTTGTTGTGTACTTCCTCGTGAAAATAGGTAGCATGTATACATAGAAGAGAGTAAAATATGATTAAATTGTAGTAAACATGATTGAATAAAATAGTAATTTGTAATAAAGTTATATGATTGAATAAACATGTATGCAACAATAGGATAATTTTTTTTTATTTTAAAATTATATTAATTGTTTCTAACAATCCCCACAAAATTAAAAAAAAAAATATAGAATCTTTTAAAACAAAATATTGTATTTCATCATAAGGAACATTCCAAGTTTGATCCATACACCTATAAACTTCCATCTTCCACCCTAGAAAATGCAGAAACTTAACTAGGTTTTAGTAAGCAACACATACAATATTGATGTTCAGATTAGGTTCTAATCAATGGTAGCATGTTACACTCTTGTGCATGTATCTCATTTCATGAACGTCACTTAAAGACTTGCACATATCTCACAATGACGGACCCACATCACGCTAACTAGGTAAATCTTCAAAGGATGGTTTGTGACTCATATTCCAATAATAATTATCATTTGGTTTATTAAAATGTATTTTAAAAAGTAAGCATAATAATGCACATTTGTTTCTCTAGTAGATCAAGAAACAACAATTTGTTTAGCCGGTTTCCATGATACTACAACTCCACCCAATGAAAAAACATAACTGGTAGTTGATTTTTGTGTCATTAAAATCAAAATCCAATTTGTATTATAGTATACCCTTCAACAATCTCAAGAAATTTCACATATTCAATATCATAACTAGAAGAATCACAAATAATATTATCATTATAAAGGCAAAACAATATTAGATGTATTAGAAACAGATTTAGTCAATATATCCTTTAAAGGAGACATCTCTAGATTCCATAATAGTATTGTAAGAAATTTCAATCATTAATTTTTCTTTTCTTAGTAAGAGGTATATTAACATTTGCAAGAGACCCTCACACTTTGGAATATTTTAAATGTTGTTCTCTTTTCTTCTATAACTTATAATGAGTTTTATCACAAATTTTATAAGGACCTCTTTCGAGAATATGACAATCAAAATATAAAGTTTCATCTCATAATTTTAGTCAAGACAGAACTTATAGCATAATATTTACCATATCAAATAAAATTATTGTTTTTTTCTTTTAGTTACCCATTTAATTCAAGTAAATTAGTTTTTTTTTTCATGTGTGTATAGAAAAACTTTCTTGTTTGTTTTGATTGAACACATATTTCACATGTGAGCTTTAAATCAATAGAAGATTTAGCAATACGATTAAGAGATACCATTCATCTAATAGAATTTAAATTTATGTGACCTAATCTAGCGTCCCACAATTTCATTTGTTGTTATCGACAGGAACATTTTTACACATAATTTATTTTAGACTTGGTAGTGACTTAATCATATCCATGAATACATAGTATTATCTCTGCCTTTTTCAATAAAAAGGAGTAATGAAAATAAATTTAATAGAACTTTCTTCTCTAAGAATGTTAAAAAAAATAAAATAAAAAACAACAAGACACAAATAAGGATAAAAAGAGATTGATCAAGCCAAATAATTCTTATAACGAAAAAAATAAGAATATAAGATACAATTTATAAATAAAGAAAGGATTAGAAAGAGCGTAAATTGAGACACGCAGAATGCTACCCTTAAAGAGAAAACACCCTGGTTACACAGAACAAAATGTGTTCCTCTCTCAAAACACAACAAATCGTTAGATAAACCGAGTGTAGTGAAAGATCTCTGAACTTATGAAGATCAATATTATAGAAGACAATATACAAGACTCAAAATAATTTTATATAAGTTATTGTTTTTGTTGTGTATTTGCCTCATGGAATGGATTGTATTTATAGGTGAAAGGAAGTAAAATAGAACTAAATTGTGATAAACCTGATAAAATAAAATAGTAATTTGTAATATGATTAAAAATTGTTAATCCATAAATATTATTTATCCATAAAATTTGTAGTCCTTAAAAACATTAGTAACCTTAGGACAATTTATTTATATTTTAAATTGTATTAAATGTTTGTAACAAGAATAAAGTGAAATTCTGAGTTTTTTAAAGACATGAACTAAAGCTAAAATATTTATAATTGAAAAAAAAAATGTTATGTATAAATGAATTATTTTTCATTGTACGATTCTTATACAATGATTCTTTACTGGTATTAATTGTTTGTGAAAGAACAGATGGTAAGGTTACAACATGTCATGAGAGTATTGAATCCGTTGACGAAGAGAAGAAAACAATCACCTACAAGGTATTCGGTGAAGACATCGAGCACAGGTTTAAGGGTTTCAAGGCCATATTTGAAGCCATTGATAAGGAGAATGGTGGTGCTATCGTAAAATGGACCATTGAATATGAAAGGCTTGGTGAAGAAGTTGATCCTCCTTATGGCTACCTCGAGTACCTGCACAAATCTACAAGAGACATCGATGGTCATCTTCTGAAGGCATAGCCGCAAGAAGGAAAGTAAGAGAATGAATAATGGAGTTACTTGCCCTTAAAATAATGGTTGTCTTGTAATGATGTTGGAGGAGAAGTGTTCTTATCATATAGGTCTTTTGTATGAAGAGAATAAATTTGGATATGCATGTTAATTAGTGTTTGTGGATTGTTCTCTCACCTTTTCTTCTAAATCCATTAAATCAATCTTATATCTTTAGATTATTAGGAACGAGATGTAAAAACAATTTGTATCGTTAGACAATCAACAGATAAAGCCCGCAACGGGTAGAAAATGAATATTATAAATGGATACCCACGGATAGGAATGGCAACAGGTCGGGTCGGGCATGGATAGTGCCTACCCGCAACTCGACCCGCAAAAAAAATCCGTCCGTTACCCGCCCGTTTACCCGCCGGGTATCCGTTTAAAAAATACCCATGGATATTTTTAAAACTCGCGGGTACCCGTGGATACCCGATACCCATAAATATTTTAAAAAATATGTATTTTATAAATTTTTTAATATAAAATTATAAAAATAAAATATAAATTAAAATAAAATAAATTATAATTATAATTATAATTAAATTTGATATAATAAAATATATTGTTAATTTTAATTTTAATTAAATTTAACTTAATAAAATATAAATTAAATTTTATTTTTATTTTTTTGCGGGTAACGGGTACCCGCGGGTACGAATAGTATGATACCCGTACCCGACCCGTTTATAAGCGGGTATTAAAATATTCGCTACCCGCTACCTGCGGGTAATAAATACCTGCGGGTAGTAACTATCCGTCGCAGATTTTATCCGCGGATATCCACGGGCGCGGGTATTTTTGCCATCCCTACCCACAGATAACGGGTACACGTATTTTTTATACCTGCATTCGCATGTTAACGGGACAGGTATGGGTATGATAATATTCATACTCATGAATACCCGTATCTGCTATACTACAATTTAAATTAAGAAAACATGATTAAAATATTAAAATATTGATTTTGAATGGATTATTTTTTATCATTTGATTCGAAGAAAAATTTCATCTCGTAAAACTGTCATTCAACACTACTTAAATGGATTATTTGGACTTTGTTTGAAATTTATGAATGTTATATACTATATTTTATTTGAATTTATGTTTAAAATATGTTGTTAAATATTTTAGTTTTTTTATAAATATCCGTAGATATTAGTGGATATTAAAAAAAAGATATGGATATCCACATAATGTATACTAGCACAGATATGGTGGAGGCGGATACGAAACAGATATTTATCCAACGACTCATACCATACCCACCTAGTTAACATCTCCGATCTTATCACTCCTAATTAGTTTATATATATATATATATATATATATATATATATATATATATATATATATATATATATATAAATGAATGTTATGTTTCGTTAAATATATACCAACTTCTATGTACATATTAAATGAGTAACTTAGAAAAAAAAATTAGACCTAAATATTTATTTTTTGTCTCGTTTTTATAATTAGGTTTGCATTGTCAAATCTTCGCCAACACGTACAAACGCATTAACGAGGTGGTGATGAATTTAATATGTGCACCTACTTTCAATAGAAACAATAATATAATGGTTAAGTGGAATAAAAGAGCTGATCCATGTCAATACCTTACTACAATAAAACAATATATTTTAAATTAGTTTAAAATAGGTTAAAATACTTCGTTGGTCCTTGTTTTTGTCGCAAAATTTCAATTTGATCCTCGTATTTTTATTAGTCTTAATTAGGTCCTCATTTTTGTAAATTAGTATTAATTAGGTTCTTTCCGTTAGTAGAGAACTAACACCGTTAAGTAGGTGCCACGTGTCAGCTCCTCATTTTTTTGAATTTTTTGAATTTTTTTTAAATTTTTTATTTTTTAAAAAAATATTTATGTCACGTGTCACGTCTGTATTGTGCCACGTGTCAATCTAATATGGTGACACGTGTCAAATTATTATATGAATCTCAATTTGGTCCTCATATTTGTTAATTTGATTTGATTTGAGTCCCAAATTTTTCTAAAAATTTTCAATTTCAGGCACTCCAAATTTAGACCAAATTTTACTTTTATATAATGTTATGATTATTTTTATTAAAATTGATATTTTTATTAAACATTTTATTAGACCAAATTGAGATTCATACAATAATTTGACACGTGTCACCATATAAGCCTTTATGAAATTTAATGCAAATTGATATGATGTGAAATTGTACTAGCTCAAATGGTTGAGAAAACGTGGTTATATGAAAGGACTTGGGTTTAAGTCCTAAATATGCTAATTATATGATATTTTAAATTGTGCATTATTTTAATGTTATGCTGAGAAAACACCTTGTTAATGACTATTGAATAGTCATTAAGCCTCCTTTATACAAATTTTCGTTTTAGAGAGTAAATAGGATTTTTACTCTAATAATTGGAGGAAAAAACAGTGGTAAGAGTGTGTAATACCAATGTGATGCCTTTGTATGATAAAAGTCTCTCTGTTACGCGTTTATGAAAAATCCCCAGAAATCGCCTGTCGGCACATTCAAAGTTGTCAGGCGACGCATGAATATTAACCCAATTCTGGGTTTTTTTTTTGTGATGAACTGCTTGGCGACAAGGGTGGCTCCGCTAGGCGACACTAATACTATACAAAAACGCTATTTTTTCATACTTTTGGCACAGCAGGAACCGCCGGGCACAGCTTTGATACCGCTAGGTGCCAAGCTTTGATTTTCTTGACGCTAGGCGCCACATAGGGATGGCAACGGGGCGGGGCGGGGACGGGTTTCACTATCCCATACCCATCCCCGTAAAAAAAATTCATCCCCATCCTCATACCCAAACCCAACGGGTATCAAACTTTTGTCCCATCTCCATCCCCACCGGGTAACGGGTATAATCTCGTACCCATACCCGTACCCGTTTACTTACTACTTTAATATTAATTTTAACTAATTTTTATAAAATAATAAAAATTACGGTAAAGGAAACATAATATTA
>Ga0214545_1008010_pt1 | contig 17217 bp, 8 predicted proteins | sample CNSS4metaG_FD_160064 | JGI IMG/M metagenome (GOLD analysis project Ga0214545, IMG submission 160064) | Root nodule microbial communities from cowpea collected in UCLA plant growth center, Los Angeles, California, USA - CNSS4 | ecosystem: Host-associated > Plants > Roots > Nodule | place: USA... | reverse complement strand
AAAAAAAAAAATAATTTTTAATTTAAAATATAAAAAAAATTAATAAAATATATAAAAAATAAAAAAAAAAAAAAAAAAATATATATATATATATATATATATATATTCATATACAACTCAAATAAAATTTCGAATATTTGATATTAGTTTATTAGATAAGAATATATATATTGGTGTTAAATGAATTCATATACAACTTTAAGTTCAAATATATATATATATATATATATATATATATAGAGAGAGAGAGAGAGAGAGATAATTAACCTAAGAAATAGTTCACGCGGTTCAGTTTTATTTTAACTATGTTTTTTAGTTTAATTCAGTTTAATCATTACACAATTTAATTCAGTTCAAGTCATTAATTTCTAGTATTCTAGTCGTCGAAATTATATAATCTACATTGCTTTTTACTTTCTTATTTTTTTTATCCTTTTTCAGCGTTTAGCCTATTAAGGAAATTATATGTTTCTTGAACTGATAATTTTGTCTTAGTTGATCATAACAATTTTGTTGAGAAAAAAGTGATACATTTATTGAAGCATCAATTTCGATTTTTTTTAATTGAAATTACTTTTTAGATAAAAAATATTTAAATAAACAACTAAACAGAGTTTAATTCAGTTTTATAAAGCTATTTCATAATTTAATTTTCTTTTTTAAAACTAAACTATCAACCGTCGAACTTCTCCTCTCCATATTGAGGAATATTAAGTATTGTGTCATGTTTTTCATAAGACAATACTAATAACTTTTTTATTTATATTTTTATCTTTTATGTAATCTTTAATTAACTTACAAGATGACACTAATTATGTTTTAATTAATACTGTTATCTTTCTCTTATTCTTTTATTAGTTTTTTTTTAACTTAGGAAAAGAATAAAATAAGAAATACTATATTTCTCACCTTTTGGAAAGAATTTTAAGCCAAACATATTACTATACATCAATTAATACTATATTAAGATAATCCAGGATATATATCACTTTTATGACACTGGGCCAAATAATTATGTTTCCAATGCTCCTCTTAAATTTGAAAGTTTATTATACAGAGCATATAAACCATATTTTTTATATATTTATATTTATTGAACTATAAACTCGCATTTAAATGTGTCCTTCTGCACACCATTTTTTTTTAATTGTTGTTTTTTGTAGACAAACTAATTCAAATGGATTCCAAAAAAAAAAAGGTTTACATTTAGAAAACTTAAGGTATCAAGCAATTATTTTTGTGGATGTTTATTGCAAATAAAGCCTTGCAATGAATTGAAGAAAGTGCAATATGTAATTTAAGTTAAGGTTTGCATGGAATAGTTTTGTGAAGTGGTAGTGGTAGTACATTATAGATACCTAAGTTTATTACACTATAAGTTTGAAGCCCATATATGTTTTGGGCTTATCCTCTACCCACAAATTATCTAAACCCAAAACGATAAATGGGCAATAAGATACAAACCCTAAACTGGGACGTTCAATAACAAACCATGGAGTTTCCTTCTATTTTTCTCCCTTCAAATGAGGCCTTGGAGGAGAAAATGCTACGAATCCCATGGCATCAAATAATGTGTAACAATACAGCTTAAACAATGAAATATATAGCACAAAATGTAATGCAGAATGTGTGTGACAATCCTAGGTAGAAGAAGAAGAAGAAGATGATAATTAGGTCCTTGAATCCAAGTGCATAATGGTACTGAGATTCATTGGGTTCATGTATTTGGTGTCTCCAATCATGAATGTTTCCACAATTAATCTGTTTGCTCTCTCACTTGGATGAAAAGGGTCCCAAAATGCATACACATTCCTGTTTGGACACAGGTTAGACACTGGAGTACACAGTCCAATCCCATTGAAACGTCCTTGCCCACAGCATGCAACTTTTGAGGTGATAAAACCTGCATTTCAATATTCATGCTTTCAGATTCATTATCCATAGTTACTGAACCCATACAAAGTGTTACTTCATGCTTCTTCTGAGAACAATATCAGTATTCTGGCACTGCTCCAGATATTATTCTCCGACACTGCTCATGATCAGTACATAACAAATTTTCTAATCTTTTACTTTATAAGTTCGGTGAAGAGGGGAAAAAGAACTCTATAAAGAAGGAAATACACCGCCCAGAATATGAGTTATTATGTGAAAATGAAACAATCATTTTACTCTTACAATTGTTATCTGAATTACCTGTACATCCTGTACATGGACCATAATCCTTTTAAGTGTTTGCATGTTTTTACTTGTTCAGAATTTAACTATGAATCTAAGTCCTATGTCGATAGAAATGAAAAAATAAAATATTATATAAAAATGAAGATCCATAAATTCATTATCGTAAGATTTTAAGTTGAGAGTGATGTTAATCTTTTATGTAATTAGACTCCGGTCTTATAGATCTCATTAATATTATATCTCTCATAATAAACCTTCGAGAGACCTAAAACTCGTAAAATATAACACTTACATTACTCGTCGCGCGCATCAAAGTTTAATTTCGGACATTGTTTTAGTATATAAAAAATTCAGATAAATTTTCTGAAGTGGTATTTTTTATTTAAATAAAATAAATTTCTTTTAACAAACAATTTTTATTCTATATTCCTGTATTTTTTAAAAACATTATTATTATTATTTATTATTATTAATTAATTTTGGAAAGAGAAAACAGCAAAACAAGTCAGGCCCAGACCACTTCAAAAGTCATCTAATTTGGGCCCCTTATGGTCCCAACAAATAACTGCATGTTATGCAGTTTTTGATCCAATGTTTATGTTTATAAATACCTTTTCATTTTGTCTATTTTAAGAAAAAAAATGTATTTTTACGATATATTAGCATAATATTAAATTATATTAATTTTTGTAACTAATTTTCTGTAAATATGCACATTTTTCTTATTAATTTTAACTCACGTTTAAATTTCATGTATAGATTAAATCAGAACTAAGACGCGACAACATTTGTAGCATTTCAACATATAGTTAGTACCACCAATATTAGTTTAACTTTTGATATTTTCTTATATACACTCTCGTGTTAAAAAGTTTGACTCCTTTAACAAGTGCTCTAAAGCTTGCTTTTTTGAAAAATAATGATGTGACGTTGCATAATTAGTTCAATGACATTATAAAACATTTTACAATAATGATACTTTCAAATTAATTTCTACAAAAGTTATTATCAAGCACGGCTAATATTAAGTAAACTAAAACTATATTACCATGAATCCTTGACTTATACAATAAAATTGCAATAATGATTCATGTTTACATTTAAATTTTAATATTAACTACTAATGAAAATATTTCTAAGATCTAATTTTTGCGCTTTCGGGAGCTATATAGTTTCTCTTTTGCCAATTATCTTATATTTTTTCTAAAGGAAACTTAGATTCAAATTCAAAACTTAATATTGGGATAAGAATATCTCTATAGTCATACATACGATCATAAAATTAACATAAATATCTTACAAAATTATACATTCTCTTAAAATAAGCAATCTTATAATTGTTTAAAAACAACAATAATGTATTAATATTTCGGGTAATTTTGTTTTTAAGTTTTGAAATATTAGTATAATGTACTCATAGCTTACTAATTGCTACTCTAAATCATTAAGCCAACCATTACACGTAGAAATAACTTTTAGAAAAATGGATAATGTTTTTTTAAAAAGAAAAAAAAAAGTCAGTTTGGCTATTAATGTATACCTAAATTAAATCGTACAAATGATTTGGTTATAAATTTCTCACTCACATCTAAACCAGCACATGTATATATAATAATAAGACAATGATATTTTGACTACTAAATTTTGAAAATTTTCTTTTATAATATGATGTATCATTTTTTAAATGATTTTAAAATATTGAGAATGAAAAAACAAAAAAAAATGAAAAATCATTTAAAAAATACCTCAAAGATTATAAAAGAAAATTTTTAAAATTTAGTAGTCAAAAAATCATTTTCCATAATAATAATAGAAAGAGAAAGTTTTTGCTCATACCGTATGCTTGTGGGTTACTGATAAAATCCATATTGGATGCGAAGGCATTGGCTGAAATGAAGATAACTGAACCAATTTCAGAGTTAAGTTGATTCACCAACTGCACCAGTTGCGGGTTGAATAATGCAGAAGCTTGTTGCAGATCTGCTGCACACTCCCCATTTCTGCTATGCTGTGCTAATTCTGCAGGTACGCAACCTAATGGCCCCGTTCCTGTCACCAAAACTCGTCTTGCTCCCAATTCATAAAGCCTCTGCATGCATCGTACACAACTTAGAAATTAAGTTGAGATCGAAGTTTCACGTCGGATAAAAATGAGTAAAACGATTAATATATAAGGAGAAACACTTATAAACTCGTTATTTTAAGTAAGATCATTATAATCTTTAGGTCAAAATTGATTTCCTGATCTATTAATTGGTACCGAATTTTCATATGTTTCCTAAAAGAACACAAGAAACAATCATTATTATTACGCGAACAACCTAAAATATACTAATACTACCTACAAGTAATGGTCCTATATCTACAACCATTTATTTATTGCTGCTCAACAGTGCCCATATGCCTATACTTCAAAAAGACTAGGTGCAGGACAGAGATCACGAGTTATGACACATTAATTCTACATTTATAGTACCTTACCCCACATGCTTCTTACATCAATGTTTATAAATCGGTAGAATGAGTCAATAATGTTCAATGGCTTCAGCAACCCCTCATACCATACCATAACTCAACTTATTGCTTCCCACAACCACACATATACATCATCAAATTATTCACTGCTGAAGTCTAACACAAGTTAAGTCCACTCGGATAAATATTATATACACATATATTTCACTTTTTTAATTTGAGATTCGATTTTTTTGAGACTATATATTGTGTTGAATCATTTACTTTACTTTGACATTATGCATCTTTGACACCAGGTCTTGTCCTTGTCCAATTTATGTGTGTGTATTATTTTTTTCTGAGACACAATTAATCAACATGTCTTGTATTACTCAAGAACGTACAAACGTTATATTATACTAGTACTACAAATGAATGCTAGCAGATATCTTTTAGGTGTGATGGTTTAAAAGCGTAGTAAACTTCTACACTTTCAAACAATGTATTCTAAATAGGATAATCATACTATAACTTTCATTTTTGACTCTTATTCTTTACTTTCTGACTTGATTTAGTGTGAATTATTGATTAATGTACCACTATCTTTTCTTTTGAAAGAATCAATAATCACACTAAGTCACGTGAAGGAGTAAGGGATGAAAGACAAAAAATGGAAGTCAAAATATAATTTTTTTTTTAAATAATATTGTTGTAAGGTAAATTTGTAAATGAATGTGATGAAAAAAACATTTCATTAAAATTTAAATGAAAAATTATACTATAATAACTAAATTTTGACAAATTTTTTTTTACAATCGGAGTTGTTTATTTTTTCATTTTTTTATATTTCAAATCTATTTAAGATATGATAACTCAGGTTGTGAGATAAAGTTGTCAAAATTTAGTTGTTGTAGTATCTATATTCAATTTAAATAATAGAAAGAGATGTGGTAAAGAGTGGAAATGGGAAGTTAGTGTCACTTTTATCAGAAGAGGGCTTCCTACATATATTATTATCATAACGTAACAATCACTCTCACTGAATGAATAAAAAATAAATAAAACATGAAAATGTCATTTTCTCAATAATCAACGATGGCCACGATTTTGTTCCGTTTTAATCTTTTTTTTAAAAATACTATACAGACCTTATTTTAAAAAATAAAAAAACTTTATTAACAATACAAAATTAATTAAAATAAAACGCACCCTTAAGTTGAGCATGTAGATAGATGAAAAATCCTTACGGTGACCATAGAAGAGAAAGGAGCGAAAACACATCAAAGTGCTCGCATATGAAAAGAAAAACTACTACAAAGACTATATAAGGGTTTAACGTTGTTTCAATTCGAATAACATATCTGTAACAAAATTATGTTCATGTTATTTTTTTATAGCCGTTTATAGTCATAAAAACACAATTGAAAAGGAATTATTTTATTTGCAAATACTTAAATTAAGATAGTATTAGAAAAAAAAACTAAAAATAAATAAATAAAGAAAACACACTCTAACTTGTGCTCTCTTCTTTGGGAGAAAATTACAAGATTTAAAGTGGAAATAACATATTTAATCATGATATCTAATCATTATATATATATATATATATATATATATATATATATATATATATATATGAAAATATGTTATAAAAAACTTTTGTTAACCATATTGAATTAGTTATGTATCTATCAATCACAAATATTTAGGTTCATGTTTAAAATGTTGGAGTCTCGGTGTGAGAATATACATTGAGTGAAAAACCTAAAAGGACACTTCTTAAATTAAAGATGACATATGTTAAATACCAACTAGTTGAAACAAAACAAAATAATTAATTATATATGAAAAATGAGCATGACTTTGTCCCCATTGTAAACTACACCTTTGGATCGTGTAGGTTCAATCATGGAAGTTGTGTATATGATTTTAACATGCATGACGTAGCTTTGATAGGTGTTAATGATCGAAATTATAAAAAGGATAATGGTTATAATAATACTATAATAAGAGGAACAGAAGAGAATATATACCACAAGAATTTTGCGATATTCGGAAATAAGGTATACGACATAGTCCGGGAGTGCAAATTGACGTGATCTTGCAGAAAATGGCACCAGGAAATAGTTGTTAACAAAATCATTGCCACCTAATGTTATGAGCACCAGTGCCTGGTTCACAAGTCGTTGAGCCTGTTCTGCTCCAATTAGTGCACTCACCCTCTGTTGATACTGTTCAAAGTATTGTAATTGTCTGCTGATTCGGATTATGTTTATCTGCAAAACATATATACCAAAAGGATGATTCATTAATCATTATTAACATAGATTCCAGAACTGGTTTTGAAAATTTATATGATTTTCAGCAAAAGTTCTGTCAAAGTGTAAAAAAATGGTTGAAATGAACGAGAGAGAAAAAAAATGTTGGCATGTTGGCTTACAAACTGAATTCCAGTGTCATTGAGAATTCCTATTCCAGCAGAAGCAAAATTGGCCCCGACGAGTAGCCTCTCTCCGTCGAGCGCAGGACTCAGATACGGCAACGTGGGTTCCGACCCAATTCGCTCACCTATTTGCACCACACACTTCTCATAAGCATATTAATTATGCAGCAATAACACTAAGAGGAACAATAAATGTAGCTTAATCAGGTTATCAAATAATCAAGAGTTTCAGAACATAACAGAACAAAAAAAAAACATAGAGTGATTGAAAGCTACTGAAAGAACTAATAAGAACAGCGACATGATTAGGGACCCAACTGATAATGTCCGGAATATTGAGGCCGTTGGAGAATCGACCAGTTGCCCTGTGAGTGGGATAGTCAATGCCGTAAGGGTATGCGTCGGCACGAGCAGTGGTGAGTAGGTAGTTATTGTTGCCGTTATCAACCAACGAATCGCCGAAAACAAAAAACGCTCGAGCCTCGGCTTGTGGAACAACAACGTTGTTCCATGTGATTAACACAAGCAACAAACATAGGAACATAGAAGAACCAAAAACGCTTTGGTCCATGTTGGTGGTGTAATGGTAAATGGTGGGTTTAAGTTTAACACTGAACTGAGTATGAAGAAAGTAATAAGTTTGGGGGTAGGTTTATATAGAGGTCAGTGGCTGTGATATTTGATGTGGTGAATTAAATAGCTTCTGCTACCACAAGCAGATGGAGATAACGCTCGTAATAAAGAGAGGCCTATCAATTTTCTATTTTGAATTCAATTCTATGTACCATAGTTCATGTGCGTTAAATGCATCATAACCGGCTTACAGCTAGATGTGTCTTTTCTACCCTCTTTTTTTTCTTTCGTGGATTTTATTTCTTCCATCTCTGAGAATATTTTACATTTATTGCCTTTTACCTAAGTGTTCTGTTTTCCAACTATTTCAAAGGGGAGGTCAATTAATTTTATTGGTAGCATGAGTATGTTATAGAAGAACAGGTGAAAGTCCAGAGTTGCCATTATGGATATGTATGAGAAAAAGAAGAGAAATGGTACTTACTATTATCATGTGTGTTGAAAGAAAAATACTTGAATCTACCACATTGAAGCCTCTTCAATATTTGGTCACTCTTGTTCCCAGTTTTCCCTACCCGGTTAGTCTGTATATGGATGGATCCTGCAGAAAAGGGTTAATAAATAACACTCCATGTGCACCATATATACACCTTCTTTCTCACCACCACCTTCAAAGATTTATACACCTACGACCAGGTTCGCAATTAATGCCCCTGTGCTAAAACATCAATTTTTTTGTTGCTATACCAGTGAAACTATCAGCAATTTCTACAATAAGGTTTAACCAACCTGAACTACTACACTTTTTTTTTTTTTATATTAAGTAGGATGAAGTTTGCATCCACTCATTCTCTTTATTCTCTTTAATCGTTTTGTCTCGAGGTAACCTGAAACTTCCAACCCTTCATACAAGTATATAGAGTTCAGAGTAATTTATAGAGCTTGTAGAGATGTCAAACAAAGTAATTTATAGAGTTTGTAGACATATGTGAAAATAAGCTGACTCGGCTCACACGAGTTGACTCGTTACGAGTCGGGTTAAAAATGAGTGAACGCAACCTAACTCACTTTTTGGTGAATAAGGAATCTTATCATTCAGCTCAATCCACCATGGGTTAGCTCAATCCATCATGGGTTGGTGGATTAAGTGACTTGGCTCACCAAACCACATAACAAAATTATTTATTTATTTATTTTTAAATATTCAAATATTTAAATAATTTTATAAGCTAACTCATGAGATGACAATCACAATAAAATCAATAACTAATATTTTCATCATGCTCACCACCATTATATGATGAAGTGTTTTCAAAAAAGTGTCTGTATAATCCAAGAAAACATGGCTAATATTACATATTTTCTGTCATGCAATTCAACAAAATATAAATACAAAAAACTACAAATTTTTGTCATGTTAATTTAAAAAATTATTTATAAGAGGGTTGCGTGAGTGATTTAGTATTAAGATTATAGTTAAAGATTAAAATATCAACGTATATAAACTTGACAATCAAATTAATTAAACATTGAAACTATTCAAATATTATTGAGTAATATTCTAACAATTAAAAACATAAAATTTTGACTTATATAATTAGGAATAATAAATAATTATTAAAAAAATTGTTAAAAAATATTGATGGATCACCTTCAACCCGTGAATTAAGTGAATCAGATTGAATTCAACCCAACCTAATTTAAATCCGTAATAAATCAGATTAGCTCACGAATTAATTCACATATTAAAATTCATTTTGACATTTCTGATAATTAAAATCCATTTTGACAGAATTTGCAACAAAACTAGACTTTCTTCATTGTTAAAACATGGATTACATCGTAGGACTAACTACTTTCAAATATAAATCAATTATATTTTACTTATTTGGAGAATTCAAAATAAGTACTGTGTTTTTTTTTTAATTTACTTGCTTGTCAGAAACGTTAAATGTTTTAAGGAAATAATATTGACATTTATTTTTTTAAATTAGAGAAATTGGACACTTCGTTGTTATTGCTGTTATCACGGTTTTGCTAATCTGTGTACCAATGCGTATTATCAGTTCTTATATACTAGTTTGAAGGAATCAAAAGTTTGAAAAATAATAAATATTTATATGATATTTCTATTATATTTAACCTTGATTTAAATTTAGTGATCTCGAAATATTATTTCCGGATTTTATTATTTTGTTGTTATTATTATTATTGGTTTATTTTTACGTTTCCATTATTTGTCCATAACTAACTTTCTTCCTCTTTTTTCAAGCTAATCATACTGTATACAACAAATATAGGCATGCAACATGTCTTTTATAGCAAACTAAAACTTAAATTCTAATATGACCCCCTATTTCTATCACATCTATAAGCTAGTATGTCGCCTTTATATATTTCATTAATGACATAAGCTATCCAGATTATTACTTAGAATTTAATTTATCATAATTCACTCATAATATAAATGTGTTAAAATGATGTGCAACTTCAAGAAAATATAAATCAATTTTATTATATAATTTGTAGATTGGATTGATGGGTGATGCTTATTTATTTTTTTAATTATTCTAGTGTGTATGTTTGTTGTTGTTAATAATGTTCCAAAGTTTAAAAGTTACATACTAGGAAAAACATACTTTTTGTCATATTGAAGATCCTTGTCATTTTATATAATTTTATTAATACTTTCATATGAAATTATCATACCGAACGGAAAAGCAAAGAGTATAATAAACCACCAGGAACACCTTAACTCCTGATGAAATAAATGAAAATGAGAAGAGTTAAAAAAATGTATTTAAATGAAAATGATTATTTTATGATTATTACTGACTTTATTAATAATTTTATTTCAATTAATTAAATTTTAAAAAAGCAAGATAAAATTCTATAATAATTATTAATAGGCATCATCACATAAAATAATTAAATATTTATATTCATTACTTACATATAATTATTAAAAATGTTTATTTAATATCGATCTCATATGTTATATATATATATATATATATATATATATATATATATATATATATATATATATATATATATATATTGCCTCCACTTCTCTATGAAATATTGTTTTGAATGATTAACTAAAAATATAATTCTCTAACATCTTTTGTTACAATGCTAAAGACACACTTCGTTAGAATGTATCGACCAAAACATTATTTTTCTTAATTTCGTTCATGTCCCGACAAACTTCTAACTTATTTAAGTAGAATTTAAAAAAAAAATTTAATGATAAGTACATTCTGAAAAATCATAATAAAATTGTATTGAAATTTTAAAGTTTAAACAAATGTATATATCCATACCAATATAATTACCCATTAAACTGCCAAAACGGTGCCTAACCTTATTATATTTTACCAAAATGAAGCAGACAACCTTCTGCAATTTAAAACTAACAATAAATTTTGTGATTTATTATGTAATCATTTAAAAAACATATTATTTTATAATATAAAAAATGCTAATCAAATACTTAATGGTGCTATGTTTTAATTTTCATAGCCTCAATTAATTATTGAAACAAATAAAAAGTCAATTACGAATATGTGAATTCTTTGTTTAATATACAAATAAAAAATTTATATAATGACAGGATATGCTATCATTGTAGTTCATTGATTGGTTTCGAATAATTTAGTCTATTATAAAAGTGTCATAATTTTATGTAATTGTCAATTACGTAAGGTTACTTTTTATTCATTGTTATTTTTTCTAAAGTATAATTAATACTAAATTAAATGACTATGATAATGCAATATATAAAATTATATGTTGAAAAAATGTCAACTAATTTGTGTTGAAAAATAATATTTTTAATATTATTAAAAAAACACTAATTGTATTACTTAGTTTAGTTAGTTCAGCATTGGCATATTAATTAAATGCAAAGTATGAATTACTATAATTAAATTTTCGTGAATGCATAGTTCAATTAAGAAAACGTTCGCTTTTTTAATGTATTACATATCAATTTTCTAAAATTTTGATGTATGCCTTATAGTAATATTTATATAGCTTTTCAAATTAATAATTTAATTTGTATCACCGTAGTTTAAAAAACATATACAATTTATTGAGATGCTTATAATTTACTTTAATATGTTATTTTCCCTTTAAAATAATTATTTTAGTCTTGTTCTAATCTAATTTAATCATCACACCGCAAACAGCCATTTGGTCTTAAATAAACAAAAAAAATTAACTGTCAGTTATAATTTTTAAAATATATTCAAAGTCCAAGGTAAAATAGTTGATTGAAAAGTAAGAACAATATTAAAAAACAAATTATTGCCATCATATATTACGAATTAAAAATAAATCATATGTAATGTCTCTGCTTTTTCTAAATGATGAATATATTATTAGTTAAAATTGATTGAATCATATTTTTTTTAAAATACATTTTCTTATTTTAATTATATAATTAATAGTTAACATGTGTCTAGTCAGTTAAAGATTTTAAGTCGTTAATATATTAATTATTTTAAAATTTATTTAACTTTTATCGCTTCTCATAATTGGAAGTGAACTTTTTATTTTTCATGCATTGTAAATGCATGTAATTAATGTTTGGCATTTCATGGGACGTGACTAAAATAAATAAGATGGAGGAATATTATGCACTCACGAGGCATGACCGCCATAATCTAACCTTGCAATTTGAGGGAAGTAAATTACTACCATGTCCTTGCTTTTTTTTTTTATTTAGAATGATGTTTGTTGATGTTTTCTACAAAACTCGATTTAATTTTTTTTTTTTTAAATTACAATGCTCTTATTTAATTAAAAGAGAGAAAAGTTATACTCGCAGCCAATCAATTATAAAATATATATTTGATATGTATATTTATTATGCGTAAAGTTTCTTGGATACTGAATGCAATATCATGTATTAAATACCAGCAACCTTGTGCAAAGTGAAAATACGTTAATAGTTATATATATATATATATATATATATATATATATATTGATTTTTAAAAAATAACTTTAATATATAACGATAAATAGAAATATTAAAGAACAATTTTATTTATTGAAAAATAGGTTGAGCCTTCGAATCATATATATATATATATATATATATATATATGTTTCTCTTATGAATTCATCTATGGTTTTAGTTATAATAATTAATATGAAAAATTTAAGTTACATAGATTATAGTTTTTTTTTTCATCAAAGACATAATTTAAGTTTGTTTTTAACACTTGAAAGCTAACAATACTCACAGATACAACACAAAACCAGCAATAGAGAAGAGATAGCATAGCACCAATGTAGCTAGTAAGATGGAACCAGCAGAAACATAGTACAATTTCGTTGCATGAAGTCACTCTAACTTAAGTAAAGTGCAATCATGGAACAGTCATGTTTTGTGTCTAGGGACCAAGCACCTACTAATACCACTCAAATTTCATTTTTCTCTCCTTGATGCTTTCTTCCACAATCTGTCAAAGCCTTCGCTCCACACAATATTCCTCCTTGTTTGATAGGTTGAACAGATGATCAGTGTACCTGTCTAAAAGGCTTCGATGCTTAAATCAGTTTTAGGGTCGATCGGTCGATAATCGTAACTGCTGTAATAAATGCGAAATTAAGATCCTCACCAACCTACCTCTGGGCCCTATTTATAGTTTCCGGTGTGGGCCTATGATTAGGACTCCTTAATCACGACCCAATGATCCCTTAATTGTGATTACTGACTTGTTTAATTTTAATTAAATCGGCTGATTGGTCCAGGTTTTCCGTTTGGCCGATCGATCGATGGTCGCTTGGCTAGGCGGGTTATCTTTTATGGGTAAGTAACCTTAAACAATGAAATGTGTTTCACCCGCGTGCCCGATCGACCGATGGTCGCTTTTATGGGTGAGTAACCTTAAACAATGAAATGTGTTTCACCCGCGTGGCCGATCGACCGATGGTCGCTTTTATGGGTGAGTAACCTTAAACAATGAAATGTGTTTCACCTGCGTGGTCGATCGACCGATGGTCGCTTTTATGGGTGAGTAATCTTAAACAATGAAATGTGCTTCACCCGTATAGCCGATCGACCGATGATCGCTTAAGTTTGGCACACGATCTATCTGTTGCTAGCAACAGCCTGTGGCCGCTCGGATTTGGTCCGTTAGACCGACGTACCGATGGGTTGTTAAGTGTATAAACCCTTTCGGCCTTGTTTGATGACGAAGGTGAAACGAGGAAGTTCAAGAATATTCTTTGTGCCGATGGACCGGTGGGCCATGCAGTGCCGACAGATTGGTAGGCCATACAGTACAAGTCACTTATTTAGTTTTAACTTTGAAGCCTCTCAAACCAATGCCTATAATACAATACCAACGTTGAATAAGTAAATTGATTAGGCTGTTTAAGAATTTCAGAAGCTTAAAACAAATTTAAGATGGAAGCATTTTATTTAAATTTTATTTTTGAATTTAAATTATCTATTAAATTATTGTAATTAATTTTATTTAATTCTCATAGTCTTCTTTAATTTCAAATTATTTTATTAGAGAATTAATCTCTATTATTCAATAAAAGGCTAAACTCTAACCTAGTAGTGTGCAATTAAATCCAAGTAAAAATTTCAGTTTTTCATAAAAATATATTCAAAAAAAATCTGAAAATTCATAAATTGAAAAGTACAAAAAAAAAAACTAGTCAAAAGAAACGCAATTTTAATATAATACAAGATCAACTAATAAAATAAATCAACATTGATGACTGTTTTACAATAATCATTTCTCAACAAGTGTACTGATATGTAGTAGTATCAAATAAATCAACATTGATGACTGTTTTAAAATAAATCAACATTGATGACTGTTATCCAGTTTTTTCAACACTGCATCCTTTTGGTAAAATAAAGATTCTCACTTTGTTGATCGTCAGATTAAGCTGAAAATTTGACATTCGATCCTAGACATGTGATTCTTCATTTTGACTGGTGGGATCTTTGTTTTGAAGTTTGGGGTTAGAGAAATGATTTTCACTGTTTTGATGTACTTTATGTATGTATATGTTTGAGATTGTAATCGGTTGATATGTGAATATGAAAATGTGATTAAAGATGTATATGATTGGTTTATATTATGAAATAAAGGTATGCAGTGAACTATTGTAAGGTATTTCTTGGGGAGGAAATCTCATTGATGATGTGTTTCATTAGGTGTGCCTTGACAGTCAATATTGTTCCATTTTTGTGAAGTTATCATGAACTCTACTAGCTATTCATACTCACGTAGAGGATATGGTTAGGTGGTGAGGGTAACAAGAGGTCTTTTCATAAGGATGGTTCCATTTTTCTTATGATTATAAAAGGGATTAACCCTGTGTGTGGTAGCTGTTAGAAATATTTTAATATAATTTTAAAAAATAAATAATTAAAATAAAAAACTTATTGTTACTGAAGTTTTTATAGACCTTTAATTTATGGGTTAATATTTTTTAATGACTAACAACTATATTCTTATTACTATTTACTTATTTGTCTCCCTTTTCTACCTATAAATATCACATAGGTACATGGGGAAAGACAGAATAACAAAGAATAACAAATACTAGAGTTTTTTCTCAAGAGTGTTCTTTTCTTCTCTATATTATCTTCTATATTATCTTCTATATTATCTTCTATATTATCTCCTATATTATCTTTAAGACAGTGGTGTTCATAAGGTTCGGAGATCCTTCGCTGCACTCGATCGATCTGATGAGTTGTTGTATATTGGGAGAGAAACGCATATGATAAAAAACACATATGATTGTGTATTGATATATTTGTTTAGCCTTGTGCAGTATGGGCGTTTTCTCTCTAAGGATAGCGCTATGCGTGCCTCAACGCATGATATTTCTACTCCTTTCCTTGTTTATTTCTTATTTATTATTGTTATTATAATTGTTGATATTGATTAATATTCATTGTTTTATATATATGTCTCAGTATTATTATTGATTTAATAACTATTATCATATCATTTTATATTTTTATTATTATTAGTATTGTTTGAGTAATCACTTTCTAACATTCTTAGAGAGAAAAATTTTATTGTTATTTCTATTTTTTGATTACTCATCTGTAGTCATTTCTAAAATTAAAAATAATATAGAGCTGAAGACTGAAAACACATTTTATAAACTAATGTGTTTCTTATTGTTATATGTAAATCAGTTTCAACTAAGCCTAAAAATTGAGGTGTATAATTGTTTCTATTTCTATTGGTAACGATATTATGGATAAATGAAATTCCTTCTCATTGAACAATTTTTTTTGTGTGATGTCTATAGCTAATGTTTATGTTGTTATATTAATTTATGCTTTAATATTGTCTATTCTTACCATTGATAAAGATGTTATATATCATGTTATATATTGAGAAATTTTGGTTAGAGACCATTCAAATTATGAAATTTTGAGGTTCAAAATTAATTAAATAGAGAAGTGATGATACATGTCTTTACAAATTAGTGTTTTTATGTAAAATTCATGGTATAATTCATTAAGCAACAATTTCATATGGTGTTAATATAATGGTGCATCGAAAGAAAGAAAGAAAAAATGCTTTTGTTTGATATGGTAAATGTTATGCTTCAAGTTTTAGCTTGCCTAACATTATATTAGTGAAATTTTATATCTTGCTTACCATATTTTGAACACAAAAGATTGAGATAAAACTTGTTATGAGTTATGAAAGAAAAAAGAACCACATTTAAAATATTTCAAAGTGTGGGGGTGTCTTGCAATGGTTAACATACATGTTAATAAAAAATTCTTGGTTATATATTATAAAGTGAATGAATATATACCTCACTGTTTTGCCATCTAGTGTGATATTATTTGTTTTTCTAGTTATGGCAATATGTCCAATTTCTTGAGATTATTGAATGATATTTTTAATGTAAATTGGATATTGATTTTGGTGACACAAAATCACTTATTGGTTATGGTTATGTTTTAACCTTGGATGAAAATGCCCTATCATGGAAACATGTTAAAAAGTTGTTGTTCTATCATGATCTATTATGCAAGCATAAATTATTCTTTTTTCCAATGCATCCTGACAATCAAATTATTATATTTAAAGTTTTTAGTAAAAATGTCAATGAAATTGAAAAATTGACATACGAGAATGAGAGACAAATATATTAGAAACTTAATTACTCATGATATTATCTCTCTTGACTTTGTCAGGTTAGAAAGAAATGTTGCAGATCTGCTTATCAAAGGGTTGATGCATCAACAATAAGAATTTAAGTCGTCAAGGGGAATGAGACTATAGCCCATAAATTAGTTGCAACAATGGACACCCATCTCCACATGAATGGCGATCCCATAGAATGAAGTTCAATGGGTAACAACGAAGTTGTTGTTGACTAAAGTACACCAAATTATTTGATTAAATTTTATGTCTCATTCCTATGTAGAGATGGCAAATAAACCCGTCCCCGTGGGTATTGCCCGAACCCGTCCCCGTTTTGACGGGGAATCCCCGCATTGACTGGGTATGGGTATGGGTATGGGGAATCCCCGACTTTTTCAGTTGGGT
>Ga0214545_1008006_pt1:0-15000 | contig 17227 bp, 8 predicted proteins | sample CNSS4metaG_FD_160064 | JGI IMG/M metagenome (GOLD analysis project Ga0214545, IMG submission 160064) | Root nodule microbial communities from cowpea collected in UCLA plant growth center, Los Angeles, California, USA - CNSS4 | ecosystem: Host-associated > Plants > Roots > Nodule | place... | reverse complement strand
TTAAATTTTATTTCATTAGTGGAACCTCCTAAACTGAAAGCTTAAGGGAGAACTAGACGTAATATGTGAGTTTGGGTGAACTAGTATAGAAATCATTTTTTATGTTTGATTTGTTTTCTTAGAGTTGTTTCAATTTTGTGTTGTGCGAAAAAAGAATCTAAGGCTCTATTCAACAACCCCTCTTCTAAATCCTACTACAACAAATATCTCGATTATAATACATGTGGTAAGAGCAACCATAATCAACAATTAATGCATCACAAACTAAGTTTATTGATACATAGAGAGCATTTTAGTCCTTTTAGCTATCTTCTTGTATTACTTGAACTTGCCTCATTCTTTTATTTAGCCTTGGAGATTATGTTTTTCAATGCCCTTCCTTCTTGCAATGTCAACACCTTCCGTTTTGACTTCTAGATTTGGACCTATACTTCCCTTTGTTAAAAAAATTTAAAAAAATTTAAAAAAATTTAAAAAAATTTAAAAAATTCAAAAAAGCGAGGAGCTGACACGTGACACATACTTAACGGTGTTAGTTCTATACTAATGAAAATGACTTAATTGTTACTAATTTACAAAAATGTGGATTTAATTGAGACTAATAAAAATACGATGACCAAATTGAGATTTTAGTACAAAAAAGAAGACCAACGAAGTATTTTAACCTTAAAATTACTCGAGCTAACCTTTGTAAATCTCCATTTTGCATGCAAGCTAGTAGCATGGTCATCAAATCCACTGTCATCATGCTTCGTCTTCTCATGACTCAAAAGAGAAGATTTCACATCATCATGGTTTAAACGCTCACACCCATATATTATAGTTTGTCGAAAATGTTTGAATGATGGGTAAAGAACATAGCAACATCATTAATTAGCGTTCACTAGATAATTTCTATGCCATATTTTTAACTTCACAACCAGTGAAATAATATATATATATATATATATATATATATATATATATATATATATATATATATATATATATATTCTTATGTAAGGCCTTACATCCATACGAAGAATTGTTAGTAATTTTGGGTCATGCATATATATGATACATAATTAAATGTGTTAGATCCATTATTTATAAAGCCAAATAATAAAGTGATCTGACTAAATTAAAGATTTGGCTAAAGGCATATGTCATGAAAATAAATATTGTGTAGAGACCATTTAGTAATTTCTAATTTGATGAGGGACCAAATTAGAAATATTAAAACTTAAGTAATTCAGTTTATAAATGATTGTGGTCCCCTCCTGAGAACACACACAGAGTCATAACGTACTTTTCCTGTTCCTTTCTCTCTATCCCCATCAAGAGAGAAAACCAAAGGGAAATAAGGGTGCTCTACAGGAGAAAGATCACTGATCAGTAGTGCTCTAAAGGACATCGTTATGGCTAATTCAGGTACGCTTCCGTTTACTGTTTACAGCATGATTATCAGTATAGGATATTGTGTATGAGTTTATGATTGATTATTAGGATCATATTATGTTTATGCTTACAAGAATGTATCATTGTTGCAATATATCAAGATGATTGGATATCATCTTTTTGTATAAGGAGTTTAATTTTGACCACAATGGTGATGTGGTTTTATCAAACAAAACCTTTTGTAACATATTTGTTGCAATATATCAAGATGATGTGGTTTTGACCACATGATTGGATACATAATTGAATCACAGAAAGAATCGTATTATCATTTTCATTCCATTCAGATTGTGTTTCTGTGGAAGACTTCTTCTCTTTTTGAGAAAGTATTACTTTCAAGTTTTGTTGTGTTAACCACAACCATCATATGAACTTGCCACATTCCAAAGTTGGTGTGTTCATCAAACAATTAAATGTCAAATTTTATAATTATAATTCTTAATACAAAATTTTACAAACCACTTTATGCTATGGTAATAGTTTGTTATAATAAATGTACAAATAAAATAGAAATGTAACTACACAAGTGGTTTAGTACATACACCCACTAGTAACAACAATTATTATATAAACCAGTGAAAACACTTCACTTTTTTTTATTTTAAAATAAATATAAATAACTTTTTATTTATTTTGTAGATAATTTATTTTATTAAAGATACTTATTTTAGTTTAAAAATGATTAATTTAAAATAAAAATTAAATGAATAAAAGTTAAATCTAACCAAACGGTAGATAAAAAATGAAAAAAAAATATTTTAATTTAAGAAAAAACAATTATTTATTAAAAAGTAAAATTAAGAATAGAAATATGGACACTAAAATGGAGTAGTATAGATATTTGAAATGAAAATAAGAAAATAATAATGATGATAACTCAACACTCAAATCCCAAAAGTTCAAATGCACACAAAGTACCTCATTATTTTCTCACCGATGTATGGACTAACACCTCTAAATAACAAAGAGAAATATAAATAACTAATGTATTTTTAAGACAGTAATACTATTATGTTACAACTATTGTTATTATTATATTCACAAATGAGAATGTCTTTAATGTATAAACATTGCATGCATGTGAGGATCATACATTACATACGAAGTGATATTTCTTCAATCCTCGCATATTATGTGTCTTTAGACTAAAAGAAATAATTAATTGAAAAGAAAGAAAGAAAAAGAATCATATTTAACAAAAGTAAGTTTTGGAATACCCTTGATTAAATACATCAAATATTAGTCTTATACTCATGGATAAAAATATTTGTTGACAAAATTAAGAAAGATTGAAAGCATACGAACTTACATGTCCTTGGTAATGGTGTGGATTAAGGACCAAAATCATGGTTTAGGATGGATGACTTTTGTTGGTTTTATTGAAGAGAGAAAGTAGGGTCGAGGAGCACGTGGGGAACGAAAAATCCAGTGTGGGAGATGACAGTAGTTGATCACTTGTCCCGCGCTGCCCTCACTCAGTCTCTGTGGATCACCATATTCACGCACACGCTTCTCTCCTTCGCACCATTCATACATTCATTCCACTCTTTCTCTATAAAAATATTTTCCCTCAAATTTCGCCACCACTCTCTCCCCGCTCCATGGACCTCCGCCGTCGATCCTCTTCCGCCGCCGCCAAGGCCTCCGACGCTCTCCCCCTCCCCCTCCACCTCACCAACGCCTTCTTCTTCACCCTCTTCTTCTCCGTCGCCTACTACCTCCTCAACCGCTGGCGCGACAAGATCCGCGCCTCCTCCCCCCTCCACCTCCTCTCCCTCTCCGACATCGCCGCCGTCTTCGCCCTCCTCGCCTCCGTCATCTACCTCCTTGGCTTCTTCGGCATTCACTTTGTCCAGTCCTTCGTTACCCGTCCTGCCGACGACGACGTAGAACCATCGGAATGCACCTCCCTCGACAAAGTCGACGGCCAAGAAAACGTCATGATGGCCGACTCAGTAACCAAGGGAGCTTCACAACCTTCTCCACTTCACTGTACGGAACCAGTGAAACTTGTTGCGTGCGGAGTCGACAATGGCATCATGGAACCGGTTCTTAAAGAAGTTGTTTCCTCCGTTGACAGAGTCTATCATGATGAAGACGACGTCGTAATCGACTCTGTCGTAAACGGGAATGTTCCGTCGTACTCTCTTGAATCGCGTCTCGGCGATTGTCGCAGGGCTGCGGCGATCCGGCGAGAGGCGCTTCAAAGGACCACGGGACGGTCGCTAGGAGGACTGCCTCTGGAGGGGTTTGATTACAATGCAATTCTCGGGCAGTGTTGTGAGATGCCGGTGGGGTATGTACAGGTTCCGGTGGGGGTGGCGGGGCCGCTGCTGCTGGACGGGGCGGAGTACACGGTGCCGATGGCGACAACGGAGGGGTGTCTGGTGGCGAGCACGAACAGAGGGTGCAAGGCGATCTACGCGTCCGGTGGCGCTACTAGTGTGGTGTTGAGGGATGGGATGAGTAGGGCGCCAGTTGTGAGATTCGCGACGGCAAATAGGGCTTCGGAGTTGAAGTTCTTTCTGGAAGATCCTCTCAATTTTGATACCTTGGCCGTCATTTTCAACAAGTCCGTGTTTTCTTCTATGGTTTTCTGTGTTGGTGGAGGAAAAGGGGATTGTTGTTTTCTGTTTTTGTTTTTCCATATATTTATTTATTTCTGATCTTAGTTTGAGTCTGGCTTGTAAATGTGGAGTTACCTAAATGGGAAGTTAAAGGTAATTAATTCCCTGAAAGTAGAATGCTTTTCTCCATGATTTGAACTTGTCAGAATTTAAAATGTTTTATTTGTTATGGTTAATGTGATTATACGTTTGATGTTGATTTTCTTTTATCTTGTTTTGGTTGATGGTTAAGAAATCCATTATTTCAAATCAGTGTCATTTTTTGTTTGTTGATTTGGGTCATGCTAAGTTTGATCTTGATGGATTTATCTCTGTCAGGAAACTAAGTTCTGTAACTTTTTTTGGTTGTTTCTGAACTTGCAATAATCTACACCCTAATTGACTGGTTGTTATTTGAAACTTGGATTTATGAATTTCCTTTCTTTTTGTTGACTTTCCATACTGCAGTTGAATGATATTTTGGGCTGGGAATCTTTTTTGAAGTATGGATTTAGAAATTTATTGCTGTCAATTTTTCTTTCTCTTTTCTGTCCCTTTAATTGTTCTGAATTTCTATTTATTTATGTTGAGTTTTTGGTGTTTGGTGAGTTTCATTACTCCAGTGCTTCTTTCTATGAATTGGGATAGAATAAATAAGGAATAAAGAGCTAAAACTGGATCTTTAATTAGTACAGGGTACAGTCCATTTATTGCAGTTTTGGAAACATTTATTTGTTTCCGGATGATTTCAATTTTTACTGAAACTGATGTTTGTTGCTTGTGCTACAGATCAAGTAGATTTGGCAGACTTCAAACCATTAAGTGCTCTATTGCGGGGAGGAATGTTTATCTTAGATTTACCTGTAGTACGGGTGATGCCATGGGAATGAACATGGTTTCCAAAGGGGTTCAGAATGTTCTTGATTTCCTTCACAGTGATTTTCCTGATATGGATGTTATCGGCATCTCTGGTAACTTTTTCCCTTTTTCACTTTACTGGGTAACCCTTATTGTTCATTAACAAACCTGATACTGTAGATTTCTTTATTTAGACCAAAGTGATCCTGCAATACACCGAAAATTTTTTTCTTATTTATTTCAGCAATATCTTTGAAATGACATGTATTTACTTTTCAAAATTACTTTTCTACTCATTTTATCTATTTTATTTGTTTCTTATATACAGAAAAAGGGCTATAGTTCGTTATCTGATTTGTGGTGACAGAACATTTTCCTAGTTAGAGTAATCGCATTAAATCTGTTGTCCTTTAACTTATCAACCATGAATAGGATCTGTCAGTTTGATGTAAGAAGTTGAACAGTCACGTCACTCCCGGACTCCGTCACCTGCTTCTGTATCGCGTTGGATTCCATTTGTGTGCTACTATAATACTATTCTCTTCTTTCAAAAAGTCAAACTCACTTTGGTATTAGCTTTTCCTCTATGCATGTATTCGTTGAATGTGTGATGAACCAAGCATCTCCGTTTAAAATCTTATCTCAGAATTTGCACTATTAAATGTAACTTTCATATAAAAGTGAAATCACAATTAAAAGTAACTTTCATTATTGTCAAATTGGAAAAGTTAGTGAAATAATCACCTTTATATCGAAGTGGACCCCATTAGCTAATCTTTGGTTATACCTTGGGTGTTGAAACTGTATTTGGTTTCAATTGTAATGATTAGTTATTTATTGATTTTATTATTCAGGAAATTACTGTTCGGACAAGAAACCTGCTGCAGTAAATTGGATTGAGGGACGTGGGAAGTCAGTAGTATGTGAAGCAACTATCAAAGAACATATAGTGAAAAAGGTGTTGAAGACGAGTGTGGCAGCTTTGGTTGAGCTTAACATGCTCAAAAACCTTGCTGGCTCTGCTGTTGCTGGTGCACTTGGTGGATACAATGCTCATGCCAGCAACATTGTTTCTGCCATTTTTATAGCCACTGGTCAAGATCCGGCCCAGAATGTTGAGAGTTCCCATTGCATAACTATGATGGAAGCTGTGAACGACGGGAGAGATCTTCACGTCTCCGTGACCATGCCTTCCATAGAGGTGAGTTTTACATGGAGTCTTTTGGATAAACTTCTCTTTAAGTACTTCAAGGAGAAAAAAAAAGAGAAAATATAAAACACATATTGTTTCTCTACAAGTTAAAATCACATACACTTCAACTTTTGGAGAATAACTTTTAGAAATGTGAAGTGCACAGTGGATTTTTGGTTCAACGATTTGTTCTATTCATATAACCTTCTTATTTTCTTCGCCACAAGTGTTTATGGAGAATTTTATGTAGTTAATGTACCAATTCTAAGTTTGTGTAAGACTCGTGATCCTTTCAGGTGGGCACAGTGGGGGGTGGAACTCAACTACCATCTCAATCTGCATGCTTGAATCTTCTTGGTCTGAAGGGTGCAAGCAAGGATTCACCAGGATCAAACTCAAGGGTTTTGGCGACCATTGTTGCTGGATCTGTTCTAGCAGGGGAGCTGTCACTGATGTCTGCTATAGCTGCAGGGCAGTTAGTGAAGAGCCACATGAAATACAACAGATCAAGCAGAGATATGTCTAGAGTGTCATCTTGAGAAGGAAGGAGGAGCATGTGGCTCCAGCCTTTACTCGTGATTTCAAAAGTGAAAGTGGGGCTCTGTTGATGGGTCAGGATTTTTGAGAGTGAAATGGAAGACATCACTTTGCTGACACCCATGTGAAGTTTCTTGGCTTGTATTGATGTCTGTAAATGTATCATAAGTTGTTTTGGTGAGCCCCTCGCGACTATTCATTCACCGTACAAGTTTGGTAGCCTAGTTGGTGAGTTATAGAATGAAATCTTAATCTTCTCCAAGACTTTAGATTTTTCTTTTGTTGTTCTGTACTAAGATTCTAAACAAATGTTCAGTATTGTATCATTTTCTCTTACTCTTCTGTTTCTAATTGGGGACCAGAAAGCGGGGTGGTTTCTTTTTCTCTTGTCTCGTTGCTAAGTGGAACCAATGAACTAAATTGGACCACTTATTCCATATAATTTACCATTTCTTTGGTGGATCTTGTGTTTGTGTTTGGACGAATTAATTTAAAAGAATAATTCATTTATTTGAAAATTTTGAAATGTTTCTGTGAAAAATAACATGTTCGAATGAAAAAATTAAAAATTGAAAAGTTTTAAAAAAATATTTTAAATAATTAAAATAGCAGAATTTGAAATTCAATTAAAAAAAGTAAGGAAATTGAAAATTTTCAAATTGTTGAATTGTTCATTGTTTAGGAAAAAAAAATCATATGTCCAAACAATCAAGTTGAGCTAGTTAAAAGGTCGGGATGATTTGATTCAAGTCGAGTCGACAAGAGTCGAAGGTCGAATCGAATCGGCACGGGTCGAAGGTCGAGCTAGATCGGGTCGAAGGTCGAACTGAACCGGGCTGGTTGGTTTGGATTGAAGGTCAAGTAGAGTTAGTTTGGACCGCAGGTCGAGCCAAGCTGGTCCAGACCAAAGGTTGAGCCTAGCCGACTCATGCCAAAGGTCGAGGCAAGCCGCCTCAGGCAGAAGGTCGAGACGAGATTGCCTTGACCCAACTCCACTTGAGCCAAAGGTTGAGCTGGGTCGGCCTTGACCAAATGTTGAGCCAAGTTAGCCCGGACTTAAGGTCTATACAAGATCATTCTTGGCTGAGTCTGTCTTGGCTAAAGTTCGAGCCAAGTCGGCCAGGGTAAAGGTTTAGTTGAGTTGTCCTAGACATAAAGTTTAAATCAATCTATCCTAGTTGAAGGTTAAATCAAGTCAACTCGGGTCAAATTGGTTTGAATTGGTTGAGGTCGAATCGATTCAAATTGTGTTGAGGTCGAATCAATTCGAATCGATCTAAGTCGAACTAATTGAGGTCAAACTAGATTAAATTAGACTCAAAAACATAGTTGAATTCGCCATAAAATAGAAATTAATTTGTTTTATCCAAATAAAAAAAATTAAAATATAAGATATTTCAATTACTTCATTCAAACTAATTATTTAAAAAGTTGAAAGAATTCAATTATTAACTATTTCCATTTCTTCAAATAGTTAAAATTCCAGTCCAAACACACGCTATCCATGTTTTATGTGCTAATTTTCAACTCTGCAGAAGTATTAACAATGATATTTATTTGACATGTTTCATTAATTATTTTTTCGTTTTGTCCTTGGAATTATTTGCCAACCCCGTTACCGGTTGATATCTTGTTTCATTAACTCGTAGTTTGTTTGAGTATGTATAAAAAAATCCAAGGTAAACACTTCCCAACAAATCTATCAAAGAAATATCAAGAGGTAGATCTGGATTTTCGCAGTTACTGGTATCTTTATCTGCACGAAACACTTACAAACAATAATAAGTTCATTTAATTTTGTTTCTATCAGTAAATTATTCTATTTTAAGATCTAGATATTTATCTCTCCATAAAGATACCCTGAGCTACGCTTGTGTCACATTTTTTGAGTTGGAGTTTTGTTTGCTTTCATAGTATCTGTATTAGTATTTGCACCCTGAGAGTTTTAAAAGATAAAATATATTTATTATGTAAATTTAAATTTATGAAATATAATTAAATTTAATAAAAATATTTTATTTTGTAAAATTGAACTTTATATTGGAAATATTTTTATATTTTTTCTTAAAATTGTAAGGTTCATTTTTATTTCATATTTATGGACTCAATTAAATAAAAAATATAAGATCAAACCAACCCAGTTTTTTTTTCTTCATAAAACCTTTCAATTTCCCGCTCTATTTTCTTCTCTCAAACTTTCTCCACTTTTCTCCCCTTTTTCTAACTCCGTAGCTATCATTCCTTCCAACATAGGCTGAAACCGAGATCGTTGTAGAGTTTTCTAGAGATTAAACCGAACCTTTCCTCCCTCCACGTAAGTTGAACTTCAAACCTCCATTTCCTTTTTCCTCTTCAATTTTGAAGTTTCTGGTCTGATTTGGATTATGGTCATGGACCTTACTGTCTTCTCTCTTTGTTCTTGTTTGTTAGCTCCTTGAGCTATATTTGTGCTGTGGTACTCTTCCATTGGGGCTTGTCTTTGTCAAGTTAGCATCCATCAAGGTAAGGGAAGTTAGGGTTTGTAAATTTTTTGAAGTATCTTGCTTGTTTTTGGTCCTGATTCATGTTTAAAATGCCTGTTTGATGTTTGTGTTTGTTTGGAAATGAATGGCGTGTGGTTTGATTTAGGATTCTGATTGTGCATGTGTGAGCAAGTGAGAGTCTGTTATTCTCTCCCAAGCAAGGAACCTCTAGCCCAAGTGAGAATAACAGAAAGCTCCCCTTTGCTTCTACACGAGTTGTCACTCAAATGAGAATTCTCGCGGAAGTGAGAGCAGTCTCGCCTAAGTGAGAACTCGTAGATGTGCACTGTGCCTTCTGTTTGAGTTCTTGCTCAGGCGAGAAGATTTTAGCTTAAGCGAGAGGGTCATGTTGCTTGAGCGAGACCTTCTAGCTTAAGCGAGAATGTGGCAAATTGGTTTTAATCCTCTGATTTGCATCTGTGATTGGTTGAATTACTTTTAAAAGCATGAAGCATGTGACCATGCATGTATTGTGGGATATTATGAACTATATTTAATGTGTTTAACATGAGATGATGACTATTATGAGATAACATGTGAAGTATGTAAGGGTTTCATGGAGAAACCCCTTTTGATGATAAAGTAGTGTGTGTAATGACTTAAGGGTTCAAGTAAGGTTGCATCTTGACACTCTAACGAATAAGTAAAACTCACATAAAGTAGACCAGTTCATGTGGTGAGAGTAGTAGGAGGTTCTTGCAGTGGCGGATCTTCAGCCAAAATTTTGGGGGTGTCAAAATTTTGGTTGAAATACTCTTTTGGTCTATCTTTTCGTTCAATTTGTTTGAGATTTTTTAAAAATTGATGTACTTTGATTTTTTTCGTTAAATCTTTTAAAGCGGAAGGAAAATCTTTCATAAAAAATTGATACTAGGATCATCTCAATTACACCAACAAATCAAATAATCATTCATATTTACAACTTCAATTTTGATGAAAAATCTGATTCAAAAAATTTAACGAAAATGACAAAATTACATCATTTTTTCAAAAATCGGAACTAGATTGAGAAAAAAAAACTGGAGGTCCAACTTGATATTTTTGAACGAAAATAGAAACCAAAAAAATAATCTCAAAAATTTTATATAAATTAGTAAAAACATTGTATTCACTTTTTTCATGATAATAAATAAAAATTATAATTATTGTTATTACTATAATTATAAAATTAAATATAAATCATTTTTATAATTTTATTATCATTAATTTTCATTTATAATGATTAAATTTAAAAAAATAATCAAATAAAAAAAAGTTAAATTACACAAATAACCATTTAAATGATAATATTAATAAAATAATTATTTTTATTTAAAAATATTTAAAATATAAAATTAAAAAATAAATGTGGACAACCCAAAAAAAAACTTTTTCATATATATATATATATATATATAAATATAGATGTATACAAATTTATTAAAATATCAAATATATAAAATATATTACAAATATTAATTTTTTGAAAAATATATTTATATATATATATATATATATATATATATATATATATATATATATATAAATTGAGGGGGGCCATGGCCCCTCTTAGTACCTACGTAGGTCTGCTACTGGGTTCTAGTCTCTGGTAGGGGGTTCTTATGTGTCATAGGGTGAAACTCATTGACAATGGTTCTGTAGAGCAATAAAAGTTACCATAAGTGTAAGCAACCAATGAATCCGATTTCATTACATGTATCTAAATAATCAAGTTAGAGGATCTTTTATTGTTTGCTATCACATGTTGGTTGTGCTCAGAATCTGTTTATTCATCAAAAATAAAATAAAACTTATCATAATTATCAAATTTATTATTCAATATTGTCATGTATCTAATAAATTTGTAAATTCGCATATTATCCATTTCATACATAATTTATTAGTTAATTTGAAAAATAATTAATATGTTAAAATGTAATTAAATTATATCAAAATATATTATATATTATATAAGGCAGTGATAGTATTTTAAATTCTAACATGTTTATAATCATGAATTTTATATATATATATATATATATATATATATATATAAAATTTGAGGTTAATTATTATATCTAGAAACAAATTATAAGTTTTAACCAAAAATATATATATATAAATATTTTTCTCGCTACTGCCAGCGACGTGGTGGATGTCACGGTGGAGGAGAAGCGGGTATGGCCAGCGACGACGTGGTGGCCAACGTGTTTCGTGGTGCGCGACGTGGGTGGAGGAGAAGCGAGTATGTGTATGGCGCAGAGAAGAGAGTCGAGAAGAAGAGTCGCAGTCTTAGTCGTACAGTGTGTGAGGTGTCTGGGTGTAGAGTGTGTGAGGGAGGGATATGAAAAAAATTGTGCACGTGCTGTTTGTTTTAGTAAATGATACGGGCCACGGGCTGACCCGTTTTGGCCAGCGGGCTTGACGGGTCGGGCTGTCTCGTGTTGGCGGGCTGAATTTCTTGACTTGGCCCAAGCTTTTTCTGTCGGGCTGGCGAGCCGGCCCATCGGGCCCGACCCATTTTGCCATCCCTACATGTGACATTGTCACTACTACATCATATTATCATTGTCACGTGACACGATGTTAGCTTGACACCTGACAAATTTTTTATTTTTCTTAAAAAATTAAAAAAAAAATCAAAAAATTCACGAATTGACACGTGATATCTCTTTAACGTTGTTAGTACAGTACTAACAGAAAGGACCTGGTTGCAAATTTTCCATGCGCAAGGAAAGTAATCAAAAAAGAAAGAAGAACTCATCCTTTTATTTTATCACTTATGAGCCGTGCGAGATGAAAGTCTCATGCACAATTTTGAATGAGATAAAGAAGTGAAGAATCCTCTTTTCGACTCTGACTCTCCCACTTCAGTCGTTGTTTTCCTTTTGTTACTTCGAAAGTAACTGCTTCAACTTCAGCTACTCGAATTTTCGATATCCCTTTTTATTTCTCATCAAACGAATGACATCTTCTTTTGGAAATCCTAGCTATTTTGATGAGTGGAAGCTTGCGGATCTTCATCGGAACTGCGTTTTGAATGGCAGAAGAACACTTGCGCAACCTCTAAAGTTCGACCCAACGAAGAAGATTGAAGAAAAACAACGAAAAGACTTGCAATCTCTCGATAAGAGATAAATTCTCTCTCGTTCCAGTGGGGAACCTCTCAAATTCTCACCTAATCGAGAACCTAGGAGGTAAAAACCTCAACTAGAAGGTGAGCTATGAAAATGGGAAAAAAACCTCTCAATATCATCAAAGTTGTTCATTACAATAATCGACCTGCCTTTTATAAGGAAGAAGACAACCGTGAAATGGAAAATGGAAAGTTATAACCCTAATGGACTAAGCAGCATATACAAGGAAAAACGTGAACAATGTCTTAGACGGGGTTGTCTGATTCCAATGGGAAGATTTAAAGGAGAGCAACCCTCTAAAGAGATCCTAACAACTAAGGGTTAAAACACGTGAAGAACCCTAGCTACGCCGTTGAGAAGGAAGAAAGGCAACTTTTTAAATGACCCACAAAAAGCAAAACACAAAAAATTAACTCAAAATAGCATTATGTAACACTCTCTTTGATTGACAAGTGGCACAGCCTCGCGATGACACGTGTCACTCATCTTCTAAACCCTAATTCCTTCACACTCCACTCTTCTCTCACTCTCTGCCGTCAACACTCTTCTCTCACTGTCTCTCTCTGCCCTAACCCTAACAACTCTTCTCTCACTCTCTGCTGTCAACACTCTTCTCTCACTATCTCTCTGTCGTCACGCTACTTTCCTACTTTCTTTCACTCTCTTCACACTTAACTATTCTCAACCACACCATATTCATCCGCGATCATGTTTTTACATTCTGATTTCCCATTTTTTAGGTTTTTTCCGATCATTTTGTGGTTTTGCCTTCACCTTTTCCTCTTCATGTTTTTTTCTCTCATTTTTGATCATTTTTTCGTTTTGTATTTATGGGTTTTTTTTAGGTTTTATCCGATGAGTTTTTGTTTTTGCCTTCACCGTTTACTCTTTATGTTTTTTCTAACATCTCCGATCATGTTTTCGTTTTGTTTTTATGGTTTTTTTAGGTTTTTCCTGATTAGTTTTTGGTTTTGCCTTCACCGTTTACTATTTATGTTTTTTCTATCATTTACTATTCTCTTCGATCATGTTTTCGTTTTGTTTTTATGGTTTTTTTTATGTTTCTTCTGATTATTTTTTGTTTTTCCTTCACCGTTTACTCTTTTTGTTTTTTCTATTATCGCTGATCCTCTCCGATCATTTTTTTCATTTTTTTAATGGTTTTTTTAGGTTTTTTCGTATCAGTTCTTGGTTTTTCATCATTTTCGACCATTAGGCTGATTTCACATATTTTATGGTTTCTCCGATCATGTTTTGCTTATTTTTTTTAGGGTTTAGTTGTATCTTTTTCTTTTTTTGTTGTTTTATTTTTCGATGATAATTTTTTTGTTTTTACAGGCTGATTTCAGATTTTTTAGGTTTTCTACGACTAGGTTTTGGTTTTGCCTTCACTGTCTATTCATTTTTACCGGATTATTTAACATTTTTATTGATTACCTATTTTGTAGGTTTTGAAGATTGATATATAGGATGTCTTCAAATGACAGTCATGAGTTTAGTCTGAAGTTGGAAGTCATTGGAACTCACTGAGTTCTGTTAAAGTTGGAACAGTGATTATTATTTTAATTTTGATATGCATTGATATTATTTTCATCTCCATTTATTTTGTTCATGTTTTATTGTCAGTGGTTGTTGATTTCTTGGTTTTTGATTTCTTGGTTGTTGATGTTGTTGTATTGTATCAGATGTAACAGTATTAATACATAATTAGTTTTTAAGTGTATGTTTGATTTTTGTTTTTTGATTTTTTAAAAGGAATTGCTCAGTTTTCTTCATTCAACCCAAGGTGGATCTGTTTTCTCAGTCAGTGTTTGAATTCAATGCAGAGGAAGTAATGTTTCGTATGCAAAAGATATCATTTTAGTTTTGATTTGTAATCTTATCATTTATTTGTAAGCTTATGATGAATTTTTTTATGTAGGTTTAGCCATATTTTATGTTGGAGTCCTCAGTTAATTAACATCAGGTCTTTTCTTTCCTTTATCTTCGATGCAGCTACATGACTGCATCATGTTACTTCTTTCCTTTTTCAGCTTTGTCATCTCTTCATAGTTTTGTTTTTCTTCTTTCCTTTTTCTTCTTTGTTGTCTTCATATTTCCTTTTCTTGAAACCTTCAAACAATATCTTTATTTCCTTTTAAATGTCCTGCAGCTTTTATTTTTCTTTTGCTGTCTGCCATATTTTCCTTTTATTCCACAACATTGAGCCGTGTGAAAAAGAGCTTTTGTTTTTTTCTCTGTTCTTCATATAATTGACCATTTGCTTTTCCCACATTTTACTCTTTTTAGGAAACCAAAACCAGAGTATGCGTATGGTTTTGATTTGAATGAACCATAGTATGCATTTCATAAAAGTTGTTTTTCTTTCTTTTGTCGCCTTCATATGTTTGACAGTTGCTTATCCCGATTTTTACTGAATTTGTGTAACCAAGACCACAACATGCGTACAATTTTACTTTTGATTTATTATCTCTACAAATACATCAGGCTATTCTTATGTTTTTATGTTCTATACAAATACATATATCCACAACATCCTTTCTTCACTATTGTCTAATTTTCCGTTTTCTTGACTGATGAAGGATTATCTTGTTCCTTTTTAAGTTTATTGAATATGGTGTGAGTTGATTAAGAAAGCTAAGTGAAATTCCCACTGGACATTAAGATAGCAAGCTATCTAGATGTGAAGGTTCCTTTCACAAAGCTCAAGAGAAGAAGATGATGGATTGATT
>Ga0214545_1008001_pt1 | contig 17242 bp, 6 predicted proteins | sample CNSS4metaG_FD_160064 | JGI IMG/M metagenome (GOLD analysis project Ga0214545, IMG submission 160064) | Root nodule microbial communities from cowpea collected in UCLA plant growth center, Los Angeles, California, USA - CNSS4 | ecosystem: Host-associated > Plants > Roots > Nodule | place: USA... | reverse complement strand
AATTACTAATGATATTTGAAACAAATGTACGATAGAGCATATTTTACAAAAAAAAAAAAGATAACTTAAATACATTTCACGATAAAAATGGTGAAGAATTATTATTCAATTTTAAAAAATAAAATACTTATATAATTTTAAGTACATTTTCATGAATTTAAATTTATATAATAAACATTTTTGTATTTAGAAAGTACAGGAGAATACTGGTTTACATGTTTTTCTTTTTTGTTGAAGCTATTTTAGTAGAAAAGACAGTCGGTGACTAAAAGCAAAAGCAATAATAACAATAATGCATGACACATTTACACTTTTTTTTAAAGAGAGACTCAATTATTAATGAATAAAGGTGAATTCGAAAAAAGTAGTAACATTTGAGGAATATAACAAAACTTATAATGCTTGACAGCGCAATCCTCGTTAAGTTAACTCCCCATGATTAGAGACATTCACATCCAAAACAGAGACATTTGATATGTTATGTTAGGATAATTTTTGTTTTATTATTTTTTCACGTTTAGTTTTTCTTTTGAATTGTTTAGCTTCTTATGTTTTAAGCTTCTTCTAACATTTATCTGTTCTCTTCCATTTAACAAAATATCTCATATTTTCACATTATATTTAAGTTTTTTTAATTTTATCATAGCATTGGTATGGTGATTTAAAAAAATATAAAGGATTTTTTTTATTTGCTTTTTATTATAGCAGCAGGTTAAGATTATTGCAACCAGTTTTCGCAATATATATTTGGATGTTCTTTCGGATTTGGTTGCCACCTACACTGCATTGCTTTTTCTGGTGCCTTATTAAATTCACTCTTACTCTTCTTCCATCACCAACCACAAACACAGTATCCAAGAACATATCACTTAGCCCGCTGTAATGGCAGACAGTGTAGTTTCCTTTGTTTTAAATCACTTATCTCAGCTTGTGGCACGCGAAGCTAACTTGCTGTATGGCGTGGAGGACAGGGTTCAGTCCCTCCAGTACGAACTTCAAATGATCAAAGAGCTTCTCAGTAGCACAAAGAGCAAGAAGGGAACGGAACATACAGTGTTGAACCAAATCAGAGATGTGGCCCACGTAGCTGAGGATGTCATCGACACATTCGTAGCCAAAGTTGCCATTTACAAGAGAAGAACCATTCTCGGGAGGATGCTCCTTGGCTTTGGCCAAGCAAGGTTGCTTCGCGATGTAACAGAAAAAATAGACAAGATCAAAGCCACTCTCAACGAAATACGCGACAACAAGGACAAATATGATGCTTTCAAAGAAACCAATAATCAATCCGCAGCAGAAGAAGAGGAAGAGGAGAAAAGGGTGCAATCACTGCACAAACTAAGAAGAAATGTGGAGGAAGAAGATGTGGTTGGCTTTGTCGAGGACTCCAAGGATGTCATAAACCGACTCCTGGAAGGTAGTTTAAATCGTAAAGCTGTGTCTATCGTTGGCATGGGGGGATTGGGGAAGACCACCCTGGCCCGAAAGGTCTATAACAGCAGCCAGGTGAAGCAACACTTCATGTGTCACGCGTGGGTTTACGTGTCAAACGAGTGCAGACTTAGGGAGCTTTTGCTTGACCTTCTTAAGCATTTGATGCCAGATTTTGAACAGCAATGCAGAGGCAAAAAGAAAGGTAAGAAAAACACTCTAGACATTAATAGCTTGAGTGAGGAGGAGCTGAAGAAATTGGTGCGGAACTGCTTGGAGAGGAAAAGGTATCTTGTGGTGGTAGATGACTTGTGGAAAAGGCAGGATTGGGACGAGGTGCAAGATGCTTTTCCCGAAAACAACAGAGGCAGCAGAATATTGATCACTAGTCGTTTGAAAGAGGTGGCCTTGCATGCTGCCCATGATGTTCCTCACTATCTTCAATTCCTGAATGAAGAAGAAAGTTGGGAATTGTTTCGCAGGAAAGTGTTTAGGGGTGAAGACTACCCTTCTGATCTGGAGTCTTTGGGAAAGCAGATGGTTCAAAGTTGTCGTGGCTTGCCTCTCTCCATCACTGTCTTAGCAGGGATGCTGGCCAACAAGGAAAAGTCATATAGAGAATGGTCTAAAGTGGTGGGTCATGTTAACTCGTATCTCACTCAAGATGAGACCCAAGTGAAGGATATAGTTCTCAATCTCAGTTACGATAACTTGCCAAGGAAATTAAAACCATGTTTTCTCTATTTTGGGATATATCCTGAAGACTCTGAAATCCTTGTTAGACCATTATTGCAAAAATGGGTTGCTGAGGGTTTTATACAAAATACAGGGAGCAGAGACCCAAATGACGTTGCAGAAGACTACTTGTATGAGCTCATTGATCGTAGTTTGGCCCAAGCAGCAAGAGTGGATACTAATGGAGATGTGATGGTGATTCGGGTTCATGATCTTCTTCGAGATCTTTGCATATCAGAGAGCAAAGAGGACAAAGTTTTTGAAGTTTGCACAGACAATAACATTCTAATCCCTACAAAACCTCGCAGACTATCTGTTCACAGTAAGATGGATCACTACATTTCTTCAAGCAACAATGATCATTCATGTATTCGTTCCTTGTTTTTCTTTGGGCCACTTTATGATGTTCGCAATCGGGACTGGAAATGGCTTTTTGAAAGATTGAAATTGGTTCGTGTGTTGGATTTTGGACTAATCCCCTCTAGTAAGATCCCTTCCGATATAGGGAACTTTATCCATTTAAGGTACCTCAAAATACAATCAGACTATGTTACATTTGTTCCAGATTCGATACTTAACCTTTGGAATTTAGAAACCGTAGAGCTAGGTCCTTCGAGGTTTAACATTTTTCCAATTTCTTTCCCTGCCCAAATATGGAAACTGAAACATTTAAGGCATTTGAATATATCATGGGCTATCCGGCTGCGAGGCAGTTGTTTAGGATCAAATGAGAAGATGTGGAATGTTCAAACCGTGTCTACCCTGATGCTCAATAGCCAAGCAACATCTCTGATAAAAAAGGGAACATTCCCCAATGTTAAGAAGCTACGGTTGAGAGTGACTTCTGAATGCGAAGATGAATTACCCAAATTGTTGCAGAGCTTACAAGAATTAAGTTATTTGAACATGTTAGTGATTGTCCTCCGAGATAGAGATGATGCAGGTGTAGAGCATTCGACCGATGAAAGTGTGAAAAGGAACAGTGGTTTCAAGCCACAAGAATTGTTACGAAACCTAGGACAATTCAATTGTCTAACTATCTTAACCATTGAGAATGCTTTTGACCTTCTAACCTGTGCGTTCGCATTCCCTCCAAACGTTACAGAGTTAACGTTGTTTAGAATTAAGTGCATAAGTGATGAGGGGATGAATGGTTTGGGAAATCACACCAAACTCAAAATTTTGAGACTTTTGGGTGATTGAACTTCGTATAAGGATTCCTTTGTCGTTAATTGTGGCAGAGGCAGCTTTCCACAACTAGAATTGGTTGAAATGAAAATTTTAGGACTTAGAGAGTGGAAGTTAGAGAATGGTGCAATGTCGATGCTGCAGAATGTGGTGATCAACAATTGTGGAATGTTAGACGATCTCCCAAATGAATTGTGGTCTTTGAGTGGCTTGAGAAAAGTTCAGGTGAAGCATCCCTCTCCACGAATGGCTGACATGCTAAGAAATTTGGAAATAAACAGTGGGTGTCAACTTGTAATAGAAAATTAGGATGCGAATGTGTATACGAATGGTTTGTACTTTGTTTTATTTTATTCAATATTAATGTGTGTGTAATTTTTTTAATTGTAAATAATTAATTTAATTTTAAAAAATAATTAAATTTAGATAAAAAAATCATTTGAAAGAGTAAATAAAAAAAAATTAAATATAAATTAATGGTTATTCAGATTGTATAAATTTTAAGATAGTTATTTTAGTTTTAAAACATAGTTATTTAAAAGATAAAATTAGAGTATAAATATTTAAAAGATAAAATTGGTAAAATAATTATTTTAATTTAAAAAATATTACATAAAATTATAAAAGTTAATTTCCATTACTACAAGAGCGAATAATTTATTTTAAATTTGTTTGAAAATATTTTACAATATTTTGTCAAGTAAATAATAGAATACCCGACATAAAATTAAAATTAAATTTAAAATTATAAAAGTTTAAGGTTAATTAAACATTAAAAGAATAAATGTTCGGAAATATACTTCTATCAATAAAATAAAATAAAACATTAATTAGTGTTACATTAAAGATGAATCTATTTTTTATGGTATTTATATTTTAAAGATAGTACGTGATATAACCTCAATTCACCTACCGAATTTATATTATTTTTAATCTAAAATGGTTGTGTTTTTGTTTTTATCTATTTCCTTAAATTGTCGTTGTTGTCTTCTTTCTTATGTAAACAAAAAATTATGCAAATTTTATAAAAATTTAATAAACAAATCAAATTCAGTAAAATTAGTATTTATTCATCGTTTAAACCTTTTAATGAATCTAGTTTGACCTTAAGCAGTAACAAAAATAAACTAATTGACATATTTAGTATAGTAATAAGTTCTTGTGTTTGATTTCTGAATATGAGATATTAGTGATCAGAAATTTTTATGATATATATATATATATATATATATATATATATATATATATATATAAAGTCAATTTGAACCAAACAGCAGAGTACTCTGGTTGCAGTTTGAATAAGTTGGGTGATAAAGTTGATAAATAACGACGAAATAAAAGAAATCAATCTCTTACATATTCTATGCCATCTAATAACGACGAAACAAATTGAACACAGTTGTACTGTCATAAGTGTAAATATTCTAAGCCAAAGGAGAAGAAGTTGCAATGCACATAGCAGGAAGGTGCCACGCTAGTACGCTACTCACATTATGCACGGAGCCATAGTTGACGAGTCAATGCAAAAATTAAACCAGACCCTTCAACCCAACTCTTTATAAATTCTTCATTATTGCAGTCACTTTTTATATAGTATACATTTGGATATTCTTTTCTATGCGATTGCAAGCTACACTCTATTACTTTTTCTGGTGCCTTAGTAAAACCCTGTTCCTCTTCTTCCTTCACCAACCACAAACACAGTATCTTACAAACACAGACCAAAATCTACACGCTCGTCCACGCTGTAATGGCAGAGAGTGTAGTTTCCTTTGTTTTAGATCACTTGGTTCAGCTTGCGGCACGCGAAGCTAACTTTGTTACGAGGTAGTTGTTTAGGATCCGGTGAGAAGATACAAACCATCTCTCCCCTTGTACTCAATAAGCAAGCAACATCTCTGATAGAAAAAGGAATAAGTTAGTTATCGTCCTTCGAGATAGTTATGATACAATCGTAACAGTGCATGAGGGCGTGGAAAGGAAGAACGGTTGCAAACCGCAAGAACTTTTTCAAAGCCTAGGACAATTTACTTCTCTAACTGTCTTAGAGATTGGTAACGTTATGGACCTTCTAACTTTACATCATGTTTACAAAATCAGGATCTCTCTATGTAACTCATTCAGACTATTAGGATAATAATATTTTAGTAGGAGCTAATCGATTGTCTGAAAATTCAAGAAATAGTTTATTTAATTAATATGTAGGATATTAAATATATTAATATATATATATATATATATATATAGAATTTAAAATTAAAATATTGACGGTAATGAAAACTATTTCTTTCATATTAAAATATTTTTTAACTAGTTAACACAATAAAAATATTATCCTCTTAAAAATATGATATTTTTATTTTATTTTAAATTTGTTTGAAAATATTTTACAATATTAAAGCATATAAATAATGGAATACACAATATAAAAAGTATAATTAAAATGATTCATCAATAAATAAAAATTATAAACAGTGAAGTTCACGTTGTTACGGGGCATTATCCACCTTGGGATGATGAGAATGATTGGGGTATTTTAAATATTGGTGTTTTATAAATAGTTAGTATTCATCTATTGAATATGATAACATATAATAATTTTAATTATGATTATTACTATTGTACTTATAAAATTTATTCTCTGAATTAATATTAAATATAATTAAAAAGTTATTAAATGTAATTAAAAAAAATACCAATTTGATTCAAGCGGCAGCTCTACATATATCAAAGTCTAAATATAATTTGGAGTGTTGCATTTACAATTTTAATTGGTTGGTCTTAGTAATCAAATATGTGTGTTAAAATTCATGTTTTCATTTTAGAATTTTGTATCTTGTGAAGTACAAGCAAGGTACATAAATAACCCGTGGAAGAGGAAAAACAGAGCATAACCGTTACAACCAAGTTAAGTTTCCAAAGAAAATCTAATAAGAAAATAAATGCTAACTAAATTCAATTTTCAAAAATATGCTAACAGTTGGAAGGATGAAATTGATGTATAACATGTGACTACATAGATTATTCTATTGATGTATAACATTAACTAGTCACAAAATGTGGAAAAATAAATCAATATTACACATACATGATTCTATTGCATCTAATAACACGAGGCAACAAACTGAACACGGTATCTTAAATATAAATATTCTAAAGCCGAATGGGTACACAGTGTAGTGCGACTGAGCAATCTAAATGTTGTACCGTGATAAATATTTGAATGAAAACGAGTGGAAGATGCGATTATGAACTTACGGGGAAGGTTCAGTTGAACCCTGTTCATGGTGGACGCAAAGTCAATGGAAAAATAAATCCTCAAGTCTTTATAAATTCTTTCTTGCAACTACTTTTCACAAACACAAATTTAATCTCCTGTTTTAATACGTTAAAGCTAGGATGATTGTGCAATATATTTAAATTGTCCACTGAGCAATATGCAATTAAATACTGTATCGTGATAAATATTTTAACTTTGAAAATGAACTGAAGGTGCGATTATGCACTTAAGGGGAAGGTTCAGCGAAACCGCGTTCATGGTTGATGCCAAGTGTATGGAAAAAATAAAACCTTAAATATTGACCCCAAGTCTTTGTAAATTCTTGATTGCAACCACTTTCCATAATATATATTATGATGTTCTTTGGTACGTACTGCAAGCTACACTGCATTGGTTTTCTGGTGCCTTAGTAAGTAACTCCCTCTTACACTTCTTCCATCACCAACCACAAACAGTATCCAAGAACATATCACTTAGCCCGCTGTTATGGCAGACACTGTAGTTTCCTTCGTTTTGGATCACTTAGCGCAGCTTGTGGCACGCGAAGCTAACTTGCTGTATGGCGTGGAGGACAGGGTCCAGTCCCTCCAGTACGAACTTCAAATGATCAAACAACTCCTCAATACCACAAAGAGAAAGAAGGGAATGGAACATACAGTGTTGAACCAAATCAGAGATATGGCCCACTTAGCTGAGGATGTCATCGACACATTCGTAGCCAAAGTTTCCATTTACAAGAGGAGAACCATTCTGGGGAAGATGCTCCGTGGCTTTCACCAAGCAAGGTTGCTCCGCGACGTGGCCGAAAAAGTAGACAATATCAAAATCACTCTCAACGAAATACGCGATAACAAGAGCAAATATGAGGCTTTCAAAGAAACCAATAATCAATCTGCAGCAGAAGAAGAGGAAGAGGAGGAGAAGGAAAGAGCAAAAGCTCTGCAGAAGCTAAGAAGAAATGTGGAGGAAGATGACGTGGTTGGCTTTGTTCATGACTCCAACGATGTCATCAAGCGACTACTGGAAGGTGGTTCAAACCGTAAAGCTGTCTCTATCATTGGCATGGGGGGATTGGGGAAAACCACCCTTGCCCGAAAAGTCTATAATAGCAGCCAGGTGACGCAACACTTCATGTGTCGCGCGTGGGTTTATATGTCAAATGAGTGTAGAGTTAGGGAGCTTTTGCTTGGCCTTCTTAAGCATTTGATGCCAGATTTTGAACAGCAATGCAGAGGCAACAAGAAAGGTAAGAAAAGCGCTGGAAACATTAGCAACCTGAGTGAGGAGGAGCTGAAGATACTGGTGCGGAACTGTTTGGAGAGTGAAAGATATCTTGTGGTGGTAGATGATCTGTGGAAAAAGCAAGATTGGGACGAGGTGCAAGATGCTTTTCCGGACAACAACAGAGGCAGCAGAATCTTGATCACCAGTCGTTTGAAAGAGGTGGCCTTGCATGCTGCCCATGATGTTCCTCACTATCTTCAATTCCTCAATGAAGAAGAAAGTTGGAAGTTGTTTAGTAGGAGAGTGTTTAGGGGTGAAGACTACCCTTCTGATTTGGAGTCTCTCGGAAAGCAGATGGTTCAAAGTTGTCGTGGCTTGCCTCTCTCCATCACTGTCTTAGCAGGGATGCTGGCCAACAAGGAAAAGTCATATAGAGAATGGTCTAAAGTGGTGGGTCATGTTAACTCGTATCTCACTCAAGATGAGACCCAAGTGAAAGATATAGTTCTCAAACTCAGCTATGATAACCTGCCAAGGAGATTAAAACCATGTTTTCTCTATCTTGGGATATTTCCTGAAGACTTTGAAATCCCTGTTGTGCCATTATTGCAAAAATGGGTTGCGGAAGGTTTTATACAAGATAAAGGAAATAGAGACCCTGATGACATTGCAGAAGATTACTTGTATGAGCTTATTGATCGTAGTTTGGTACAAGTAGCAATTGTGGATACTAATGGAAGTGTGAAGACGTGTCAGGTTCATGATCTTCTTCGGGATCTTTGCATATCAGAGAGCAAAGAGGACAAAGTTTTTGAAGTTTGCACAGACAATAACATTCTAATCCCTACAAAACCACGTAGGCTGTCCATTCACAGTAGCATGGGTCACTACATTTCTTCAAACGGTAATGACCACTCTTGTATCCGTTCCCTGTTCTTCTTTGGCCCAGATTACCATGTTCACATGAAGGAGTGGAAATGGCTTTCAGAAGGCTTCAAATTGGTTCGGGTTTTAGAGATTGGACCAACCAGGTGGGGAAAAATCCCTTCAAATTTAGGGAACTTTATCCATTTAAGGTACTTAAGAATGAACTCATTCAATGTTAAATTTGTTCCAACTTCAATACTTACCCTTTGGAATCTACAAACCATAGACATAGGTCCTTGGAGGCGTAGTGTTCCAATTTCTTTCCCTGTCCAAATGTGGAAACTCAAACATTTAAGACATTTGAATACACCACAACCTATCGAGCTGCGAGGCAGTTATTCAGGATCAGACGAGAAGATGTGGAATCTTCAAACCATCTCTGCCATTCTACTCAATAGCCAAGCAACATCTCTGATAAAGAAGGGAACATTCCCCAATCTTAAAAGTCTAGGATTGAAAGTGGCTTATGGATACAAAGGTGAATTACCCAAATTGTTGCAGAGCCTACAACAATTAAGTTATTTGAATAAGTTGGTGATTGTTCTCCGAGATAGGCATGATACAGAAGTATTTGTCGATGAAAGTGTGGAAAGGAATAATGGTTGCAAGCCGCAAGAGTTGTTACGATGCCTAGGGCAATTCAATTGTCTAACTATCTTAAGCATCGAGAATTGTTTGGACCTTCTAACATGTGCGGTCACACTCCCTCCGAACGTTACAGAGTTAACATTGTCAGGGATTGACTACATTAGTGATCAAGGGATGAATGGTTTGGGAAATCACACTAAACTCAAAATTTTGACACTTTGGGGAATTTGGTCGTGTGATACCTTTAACCTTAATTGTGTCGGAGGTAGCTTCCCACAACTCGAAGTGTTTCAAATGGGTCATTTAGAAGTTGGAAATTGGAGATTAGGTAATGGTGCAATGCCGAAGCTCCAGAAAGTGGTCATCTTCAATTGTGATAGGTTAAATGATCTCCCAAATGAACTGTGGTCTTTGAGTGGCTTGAGAAAAGTGCAGGTAAGGAAACCTTCAGAACAAATGGCTTGCATGTTGCGGAATTTGGAAGTAAACAATGGGGTTCAACTCTTTATAAATGGCATCAATATCAACAATTTTTAGTTTTTGGAAATAGATTTTAGAAGTAGAAGATATGCATCAGTGAAAAGAATTTGTAATTTTTATTTTATTTTATTCAATACATATTTATAAGAATGTTTTTATTTTTATTTCTTAAATCTAAATAATAATTGTAAAAAATTTCTAAATTCTAATTTAAATAAAAGACAGCAAACAAAAAGTCTACAAGCCATGTGAAAGAAATGCAAGTACAACAAAACCCGCATTACTCTATTCAATGAGAGAAGATCAATAACAACACGCTTCAAGTAAAACGTCTAATGGAATAAAACCAAACATGTAAAGAAGATTTGAAGGAATTGACAACTAGAAAAGCAATACATAAATAATAAACTTAATGTCTTATTTTTTTTTAAAATTACACATTTTTAATTAAATTTCTATTAAATGTGTTCGTGTATTAAATATTTAAAATTTTTTATTTTTTTTTAAATTAAGTTTCGTTGTTTAATCTTTTCATTAATTGTGAAATAATTTTTATTTTGTTTCGTCACTACCTACTTGTCCTCGTATCTTAAGAAACATGATATTTTTGTAATTATTTCTTATAAACAAAATATTTATTGTTTTTTATATAATTACATTAGTTACGTTTTCGACTTGTTGATTATAAATTGTGTCCATATAATTTCTCTTAAATTCAGTCATGACATTGGTATATTTAGGAAAAAATGTTTAAAAATTCAATAACTTAAAGAGAAACATGTTGATTTAAAATTATGTGTACAAGCTAAATTAAAAAAAAAAACATCATTTTTATTTAGTGAACAGTCATATATGATAATAACAAAAAAATGTAATAGTTGTTTGTAGAAAACCCTAACTCAGAAAAATGACCCAATATATGTGTAAAAAAAATATTGGAAGAGAAAATTCAGAGTTAAAATTGAGAAAAAGTTTGGATATGAGTATATAAATGGAATTGTTTTATAGAATGACAGTTATATATATAAATAAAAAATCATACATGTAAAAAAAATGAACAAATATAATTCATTAAATTAGTAGAAGGTTATTTATGCTAAGAAAAGAAAAATGTATCAGACACTAAGCTATCCATACTTTTTATTTCTAACTTAAAAGACAGTCATTGACTAAAAGCAAAAGCAATAATAACAATAATGCATGACACATTTAATCTTTTTTTTTTTTTTTAAAGAGAGACTCAATTATTTATTAATGGAATAAAGGTGAATTCGAAAAAAGTAGTAACACATTTGAGGAATATAATATAACAAAACTTATAATGCTTGACAGCGCAATCCCCATTAAGTTAACTCCCCATGATTAGAGACATTCACATCCAAAACAGAGACATTTGATATGTTATGTTAGGATAATTTATAATTTTTTCACGTTTAGTTTTTCTTTTTAATTGTTTAGCTTCTTATGTTTTAAGCTTCTTCTAATATTTCTCTGTTCTCTTCCATTTAACAAAATATCTCATATTTTCACATTATATTTAAGTTTTTTTAATTTTATTATAGCATTGGTATGATGATTTAAAAAAATATAAAGGATTTTTGTTATTTGCTTTTTATTATAGCAGCAGGTTAAGATTATTGCAACCAGTTTTCGCAGCATATATTTGGATGTTCTTTCGGATGTGGTTGCCACCTACACTGCATTGCTTTTTCTGGTGCCTTAGTAAATTCCTGTTTCTCTTGCTACACTGCATTATTGCAACCACAAACACAGTATCTAATGGCAGAGAGTGTAGTTACCTTTGTTTTCGATCACCTAGCCCAGCTTGCGGCACGCGAAGCTAATTTGCTGTATGGCGTGGAGGACAGGGTCCAGTCCCTCCAGTACGAACTTCAAATGATGAAAGAGCTGCTCAGTAGCACAAAGAGCAAGAAGGGAATGGAACATACAGTGTTGAACCAAATCAGAGATGTGTCCCACTTAGCTGAGGATGTCATCGACACATTCGTAGCCAAAGTTGCCATTTACAAGAGGAGATCCATTCTCGGGAGGATGCTCCGTGGCTTTGGCCAAGCGAGGTTGCTCCGCGACGTAGCCGAAAAAATAGACAAGATCAAAAACACTCTCAACGAAATACGCGACAACAAGGACAAATATGATGCTTTCAAAGAAAACAATAATCGATCCGCCGCAGAAGAGGAGGAAGAGGAGAAAAGGGCGCAATCAGTGCAGAAGCTAAGAAGAAATGTGGAGGAAGAAGATGTGGTTGGCTTTGTCCAAGACTCCAAGGATGTCATCAACCGACTCCTGGAAGGTAGTTTAAATCGTAAAGCTTTGTCTATCATTGGCATGGGGGGATTGGGGAAGACCACTCTTGCCCGAAAGGTCTATAACAACACCCAGGTGAAGAAACACTTCACGTGTCGCGCTTGGGTTTACGTGTCAAACGAATGCAGAGTTAGGGAGATTTTGCTTGGCCTTCATAAGCATTTGATGCCAGATTTTGAACAACAAAGCAGAAGCAGCAAGAAAGGTAAGAAAAGCAGTCGAGATAATAGTAGCTTGAGTGAGGAGGAGCTGAAGATACTGGTGCGGAACGACTTGGAAGGGGAAAGGTATCTTGTGGTGGTAGATGACTTGTGGAAAAGGCAAGATTGGGACGCAGTGCAAGATGTTTTTCCGGACAACCACAGAGGCAGCAGAATCTTGATCACCAGTCGTTTGAAAGAGGTGGCCTTGCATGCTGCCCATGATGTTCCTCACTATCTTCGATTCCTGAATGAAGAAGAAAGTTGGGAGTTGTTTCGCAGGAAAGTGTTTAGGGCTGAAGACTACCCTTCTGATTTAGAGGCTATGGGAAAGCAGATGGTTCAAAGTTGTCGTGGTTTGCCGCTCTCCATCATTGTCTTAGCAGGTCTACTAGCCAACAAGGAAAAATCATTTAGAGAATGGTCTAAAGTGGTGGGTCATGTTAATTGGTATCTCACTCAAGATGAGACCCAAGTGAAGGATATAGTTCTCAAACTCAGCTACGACGACTTGCCAAGGAGATTAAAACCGTGTTTCCTCTATCTTGGAATATATCCTGAAGACATGGAAATCCCTGTTAGGCCATTATTGCAAAAGTGGGTTGCCGAGGGTTTTATACAAGATACACGGAACAGAGATTCAGATGATGTTGCGGAAGACTACTTATATGAGCTCATGGATCGTAGTTTGGTCCAAGTAGCTGAAGTGAAGACTAATGGAGGTGTGAAGGTGTGTCACGTTCATGATCTTCTTCGAGATCTTTGCATATCAGAGAGTAAAGAGGAGAAAGTTTTTGAGGTTTGTACAGATAATAACATTCTAATCCCAGTAAATTCTCGTCGACTGTCCATTCACAGTAACATCAGTCACTACATTTCTTCAAGCAACAATGACCATTCATGTATTCGTTCCCTGTTCTTCTTCGGCCCACGTTGCTATGTTCACGAGAAGGAATGGAAATGTCTTTTGGAAGGTTTCAAATTGGTTCGAGTGTTAGAGGTTGGACCAACCAAGTGTGAAAAGACCCCTTCCAATTTAAGAGAGTTTATCCACTTAAGGTACTTGAGAATAGACTCATGCTTTGTTGAATTTATTCCATCTTCAATACTTAACCTTTGGAATCTGCAAACTATAGACATTGTTTCTGGGAGCTATTCTCCAATTTCTTTCCCTGTGCAAATGTGGAAACTCAAATATTTAAGGCATTTGAATACATCAAAGCCTATCAAGTTGCGAGGCAATTGTTCAGGATCAGATGAGAAGATATGGAATCTTCAAACCATCTCTGCCATTTTACTCAATAGACAAGCAACAACTCTGATAAAGAAAGGAGCATTCCCCAATCTTAAGAGGATAGGGTTGAAAGTGGATTCTGCATACAAAGCTGAATTACCCAAATTGTTGCAGAGCCTACAACAATCAAGTCATTTGAATAAGTTGGTGATTTCCCTCCAGCATAGATATACGGGTGTTGAGGAATGTGCTAATGAGAGTGTGGAAACATGCAACGGTTGCAAGCCACAAGAATTGTTACAAAGCCTTGAGCAATTCAATAGTCTAACTGTGTTGAAGATTGAGAATGTTTTGGACCTTCTAACCTATGCACTCACGTTTCCTCCAAACGTTACAGAGTTAACCTTCTCAAGGATTAAGTGCATTACTTATGTGGGGATGAAGTGTTTGGGAAATCACACCAAACTAAAAATTTTGAGACTTTTGGGAGATGTAATTTCTGTGGATTCCTTTGACTTGAACTGTATAGCAGGCAGCTTCCCACAACTGGAAGTGTTTGATATGGAACATTTGAGAGTTGGAAAGTGGAAATTAGGTAATGGTGCAATGCCGAGGCTTCAAAGACTGGTCATCTACTATTGTGATTGGTTAGATGATCTCCCAAATCAACTCTGGTCTTTGAGTCACTTGAGAAAAGTACATATAATCAATCCCTCTGAACAAATCACACACAGACTACGAAATTTGGAAATAAACAATGAGATTCAACTCGTCCTTTGCGTAGAGGATTACAATGAAAAAGTTAGTAAAACTTTAAAGCATTGGGAGAGAAGTATTATATAAAACAGTTTGTAATTTATTTTATTCAATCCTAGCTGCTTCTGTGTTGAATTTTTCTTATGGTAATTAAAAATAATTATTTTATTTTTATAATTTTTATTTATTTTTTACGTTATTTTTTATTTATAATATTATATATATAATATAATATACATAGAGAAGATATAATTTTTAGTGTACACAAAAACATTTGAATATACAAAACAAATTCATTTCCAGTTTCGATTAATAAAAAAGCAACTTAAATTAGTTATCTAAATTTAATCATCACGTTTTTTGTTAATTAAAAATGGTTATCCATGAAATTGATTAACTAGAATAAGAATGAAGTTCCGTTACAGTTTTGTTCTTATAAGACATATTAGAGGATGAAAGGAAATACGAGTATTTAAATTAAGCTAAATCTCAATTTCTAAGAGATGTAAAATTTATTGAATGTACCAGAATAACGTACATTGGGGATGAATGGTCAGAGAAATCATTCTAAACTCAAAATTTTGAGACTCTTGGGAAATATATTTCGGTTTGTGGATTCCATTGACCTCAATTGTGTCGATGGTGGTTTCCCACAACGGGAAGTGTTGGAAATGAAACATTTGGCACTTCGAAAGTGGGAATTGGGCAATGGTTCAATGCGGAGGCTTCAAAGTTGTAAAAAGTTAGATAATCTCCCAACTGAACTCTGTTCTTTAAATGGATTGAGAAAAGTGCATATAACGGAACCTCCTTCAGAACAAATGGCTTACATCTTATAAATTTTGGAAATAAACAATGAAGTTCTAGTTGTTATGGGGAATTATCCTCCTTTGGATGATGAGAATGATTGGGGTATTTTAAATATTTACTTAGAAATTTGAGATCTATTATACCAATTAGCTGGTTATTTATTTTATGGAAGTATTTTATATAGAGCAAAGAAATGTAACATATGAAATATTAATATCTTAATTTTGACTTTTTAAATTTAAATAATAATTAGTTATATTTATATTTTTAAATATTGTAAGGTTTTCTAAATATTAATTTCAAAAAAATATTAAATAAGTAGTTTTAATATATATGTGAGCATAAATAATGATGCAGGCGGGATTAATAGACAACAATGAATCTGTTGAAGTGGGGACGAGATTTGTGTATGACTCTGTTTATATAGGACAATTTTGTACAATCTTCTAAATGTTATATTAGTTTTATATTTTGAAAAATAGTTTATTATATAATTTGAAATTGTGAATATGAACTATACTTAATATAGGGTTTACACTATTATTTAATTATTAGTTCTATGAAAAATATATAATGAATACGATTTCCTACTTGATATTAACACTATCAAAATTCATATATAACATTATTTTAGCATGCGTAAAACATAATATTAGCAATTTAATTATTCATAAAAATCAAAGAAAAGTATTAGAGTGGTACATTTGGTGAAAGTTATTAATAAGGGGTTGGATCCTCTTATATCTAAGTAAAGCCCCAGTGAAACACACTATATTTGAATGTGGTGTTGAAGCAATTTCGTTTTCATTCAACACTGAGTCCTTGACTTAAATATCACATCTAATAAGGAGGAAATAAACTAAACACGGTGGTACTGTCATAAATATAAACATTCTACGGCAAATGATGAAAGAGCTGCTCAGTAGCACAAAGAGCAAGAAGGGAATGGAACATACAGTGTTGAACCAAATCAGAGATGTGTCCCACTTAGCCGAGGATGTCATCGACGCATTCGTAGCCAAAGTTTCCATTTACAAGAGAAGAACCATTCTGGGGAGGATGCTCCGTGGCTTTGGCCAAGCAAGGTTGCTTCGAGATGTAGCAGAAAAAATAGGCAAGATCAAAGCCACTCTCAACGAAATACGCGACAACAAAAGCAAATATGAAGCTTTCAAAGAAAGCAGTAATCAATACGCAGCAAAAGAAGAGGAAGAGGAGAAAAGGGCGAAATCAGTGCAGAAGATAAGAAGAAATGTGGAGGAAGATGACGTGGTTGGCTTTGTCCAAGACTTCAAGGTTGTCATCAATCGACTCCTGGAAGGTGGTTCAGATCGTAACGCTGTCTCGATCATTGGCATGGGGAGATTGAGGTAGACCACCCTTGCCCGAAAGGTCTATAACAGCACCCAGGTGAAGCAACACTTCAAGTGTCGTGCGTGGGTTTATGTGTCAAACGAGTGCAGAGTTAAGGAGCTTTTGCTTGGCCTTCTTAAAACCTAAAAGAAATAAACATAGCTCTTATTTTCAGCTTTAACTTTAAAGTAATTTATACACCCAAAGAAAAACTCGTCTAAACATAACCTATATGGTAACAAATGCAGAAATCAATATCAGCAGTTCTGAAGATAAATGCTCAATGTAATAATTCAGTAACTTTCTGAACTCCAATCTTCTCAAATTCAACACATCAGATCTTGCTATCAGTAACTTCCAAATAGGAGATGAATGAATGTGGAAAATAAACATTTTTCAAACAATCCAGACTGCTCAGGGACGTAGAAACCACAACAGAAAAAGACAATAACAGTTTGTTTGCCTCCTCACCAAATCAAAATCTGACAGTACTAAGCATCACTAAACAAAAACTGCTACTACCCATAAATAAAGCAGTAATATGAAGTATTTTAAAAAGTAATATCGAATAAACAAAAAAACCTATATCATTCAAAATGTGCAATAGAAGATATAAGACAAAAACTTTAACTAATCATCCTATAAATAAAATTATAAAGGCAATAGAAGCACTAACAGTGTTTCAAACCACCATCACCACCTCTCTCT
>Ga0214545_1007998_pt1 | contig 17245 bp, 8 predicted proteins | sample CNSS4metaG_FD_160064 | JGI IMG/M metagenome (GOLD analysis project Ga0214545, IMG submission 160064) | Root nodule microbial communities from cowpea collected in UCLA plant growth center, Los Angeles, California, USA - CNSS4 | ecosystem: Host-associated > Plants > Roots > Nodule | place: USA... | reverse complement strand
TGTGTGTGTATATATATATATATATATATATATATATATATAAGGGTTAAATATGTTTTTGTTTCTCAAGTTTTAGTAAATTTTGGAATTAGTCTATCTTTAAAACTTGATATCAATTTAGTCATTCATCTTTAGAAATGTATGAATTTAGTCATTCTTACCAAATTTTGTTAAGTTTTTTCAAGTGCATTTTGTGATAGTATTTGAATTATTTACACTATTTGACAGACTTTCGTTTCAATTTTAACTTAAATATTATCATAAAATGCATTTAAAATGTCAAATAAAATTAACAAAATTTGGTAAGAAGGACTAAATTCATACATTTCTAAAGATGAATGACTAAATTGATATTAAGTTTCAAAGAGAGACTAATTCCAAAATTCACTGAAACTTAAGGGACAAAATCATATTTAACTCTAGGTGTAACATATACTATCATTTGTTTGAAACTTCTAGTCTAGTTTCTAAAGTGCAAAAGTTAATATTATTTAGACTACATGTAAATATGGTAATCATATTCGATCGTTTTAAGTAATTTAGGAGTCAATGTCACTTTAAATGCTTCTTTATTTTTTTATTCTCTGCGTATTTTAAGAACAAAAAATCATAAAATAATTTTATGTTCTAAATTCTAAAATAGACAATAATTCAAAAATACCATCAGAAAATCTTAACAAATTTGTTAAACTTGTGGACAATTATTATATGCCTAAATGAAAGCTTAATTAAGTTTTAAATATCTTATAAATTTAAGTGTTCTTAATTGATTTAATGTTAAAAAGTTCCATAGTTAAAATATTTTTTATTTCTATTTAAGAACTTTTTGTTTGATTTTTTATTTCAACAAGATGACTGATTACTTCTTCCATCTCCTTAATTTTAGCTTTTAATTGACTCATTTATTTCGTTATAAGAGCTAGATATATAAGAAAATGAAAATGTTGATCAATAATCACTCAATATAATAAAAAAAATTTATAAAAAAAAAGATATATATATATATATATATATATATATATATATATATATATATATATTATGGTTAGAATTAGATAAAAGAAAATATTGTTAATTTTTTCAAGGAAAAAAAGTACTTTTACAAAATGTGATAGTAATATTTCAAATATTGATGGGGAACATAAAGAAAGTTAATGTAGTATGGATTTTTGGTATGAGATTTTGTAGTCTGAAGAAAATTATGATTTAGAATTTTAGAACAATAAAATATAATGAATTTTAGAAGAATAAAACATAGTGATGTTAGATAAATTAAGAGAGTACAATTTTGTATTATAAATATTTGGTTATCGAGGTTGACAGTTAATTGATTGTGAGATTCTTGAATTTTTTTCAAATTATTTTAGTTTCATAGTGTATAATTTTCTTATAGGAAGTCAACATATTTTTATTTTAATATAATAAGTTAAACTAAAAAGTTGCTAATTCATTTATTAGGTGTGAAATTATGTAATATTTTAAGCACGATTATTATATTACTTTAGTATAGAAAGAAAATTAGTGTAAGAAGTGAATAAAAAAAATGCTAATGTTGTAGTTTAAAAAGAAAATAGTTCAGAGTAAATATGTGTAGAATATGCAAACAATTTAATTATTGTATAACGTAATTGTTATTTTTTTTCTTATAATAAATCAATTATGTTGTATTTTAAATTAAGAAGTTAATATGTTTGATTATGATGTACTTATTTAAGAAAATAGTGTAAAATAAAAGTTTGTTATTTATCGTATTTAAATTCTTTGTTCGCTATATATTACTAAGTTGTAATGGTTGTTAAGGGATATTTAGTTGTTATTGTTAATAAATTTAAGGGGTATTAATGTTTATATATATATATATATATATATATATATATATATATTATTTTTTATTGCTGTTAGCCTGAATAATTTAAATATTAAATTTTTGTTATTCAATAAAGTTTATAATAAGTATCGTGTGTAAAATTTGTTCACATAAGAAAACTGTGAAATAAACTTAATGATAGTAGTAGGATGAATAAATTTTGAGATAAAACTCCAATAATGGTTTAACGTTGTAATTTCTAATAGCTTTTCCTAAAAAATAATTTATTTCTAAAAATGTGAAATATATAATTACTTCGTTATTTTTTTCAACTTTTTTTGCGTAATATCTTTTTCATGTAAAATTTTATTTTGTAGCATCTCTTCTAAATAATGCATAATTTTAAAATCAATAATAGTAATAATTAGTGCGTTAAAAAAAATACATAGCAGAAAGTATAAAAATTATTGAAATTATAAACGTCATGAATAAATAAATAAATATATATATAAATAAATAAAATATAAACACAGTCTATTAGTATAAAATAATGTTTAAACTATAACTAAAAATTATATGTAGAGTTTGTATTGTGATTTGAACAAAACCTCCCCAGTCAAACGAAACTCTGAATTTTGTTGCGAAAAGAAATCATAGTAATCGATTTTAATCATACGCTGAATCCACCTTCTTCGTTCGAGAATCGTTCTAGGTTCTCAGAATGGGGATTGAATGGTTTTGGAATCTGCAAAACCTGTGGCCATTCCGAGTGGACGAGCTGAGAGAATCGAAGGAACTGGTGAAGAAACTGAGCATCCCCGAACAGACGAAGCAATTCGTGTATGCGGTGCGTGATTCGCAAAACCAATCGGTTGTTTACATTCTCTCTGCTTTGAATTTGTCGGAGCGATCAGTCTCCGATGCCGAATGCCTTATCAGGGAGATCAAACCCGACGCCGTTTTGGTGCAGGCTGGGGTTTCCCCCTTCTACCAGCTTCAGTCTGAAGAGTCCTCTGTTCCGTTACCGACTTCGTCTTTTGGGGTAATCAAACGTTGTTTTCTTGATAAAATTGATAGGGACATGTACGAGAATGTTGCAGGTAACTTTGTGCTGAGGGAGATTTTCGGGACCAGTTTCCATGGCCCCTTGTTGGCTGCCAAGAGGGCTTCTGAGGATGTTGGTTCGTCTTTTCTTGTTATAGAGTCTCCTTCTTGTTGGGGTAATAGTAATAGTAATAGTAATAATAGGGATAATAATAGTGATAATGATAGCAATTCTGGGGGTGGAGTTGATAGGGGGAGTAATTTTCGAGGTTTTGTTAATAGCTTGGTTCCTCAGAAGCATGCTGCTTCTTGGGCTCCTTCGGCTCTGAAGAGATTTTCTCTTGATGAGGAACTTAGGAGGATGCTGGTTAAGGCTATGTCTGGTTATTTGGATCCGCTTTTGCTTAGTAGTGTTAATGGTAGTTCTGTTTTGGAGGGGGGTGATGAAGAAATTCAGCCATTAACTAGTTATGAGACCCCGGGTTTTGCCAGGTCTATTTACCCTTTGCTTGAGGATTTGTGTAGTATATTTCGTGATCTTCCGTCGCTTGGGAAGGCCCTGGCTCATGTGCAGAAGATGTTGTTGGATGTGAATAGAGGAGAGGTTCTTGACAAGAGAACTGTTTCTGAGGTCTATACTTTCCGAATTGCTGCTGAAGTGCTAAGAATTGCTCTGAATAATAAGGGGTTGAAAAGTGCGGCTAAGTCAGATAAGGTTGAGTTCTCGGAGCTTCCGGTTGATGACAAGTCGCATGCACTCTTGGCACAGGCGATTCGGAGCCAGAGTGATAAGTTTAAGACCATTGTGGCAGTGGTAGATGCTAGTGCCTTGGCTGGACTCAGGAAACACTGGGATACTCCTCTTCCTGTTGAAGTCAAGGACCTGGTAGGGGAACTGATCACAAACTCTGAAGGTAAAGGGGTGATGTTGAATCACAGTGACAAGAAGCGGTTGTTAACAGATAAGCCTATGGTGGCAGTAGGGGCTGGAGCGACAGCAGTTTTAGGAGCTTCATCGCTGACCAAAGTAGTCCCAGCATCAACGCTGGTGAAGGTAGTTACTTTCAAAATTCCAACTTCGTTTAAAATTGGTCTCAGCCAGATGCAGAAAGTCCTGGCTTTTGCCTTTGGCCAATCAAAAGTTGTGGTTCCAGGTTTTGCAACTTCTGGAGCCAAAACCTCCGGTATCATGAAGACAGCATTATCTGCTGAAAAGATTCGAGTTGTTACTCACAGTGTTATAGCTTCTGCTGAAAAAACCAGTATTTCAGTCATGAGAACGGCTTTCTATGAAATAATGAGGAAGCGAAAGGTGCGTCCTGTTGGGTTCTTGCCTTGGGCCACATTTGCAGGCAGTATTGGAACTTGTGGAGGCTTGCTTTTGTACGGTGATGGGATTGAGTGTGCTGTTGAGTCTCTCCCTGCCGCCCCATCTATTGCCAGTTTGGGTCGTGGGATTCAGCATCTTCAGGAGGTGTCTCAAGCAGTGATGCAAACAGAAGGAAGTAGAATCCAAGCTTCAATAGAATCTCTAATAAGAAGAATGAAGAAGGCAAGGGATTGATATAGATAGATAGGTAATAAAATCAATTTTTCTCTGCAGTTGTGGTTTTCTTCATACTTTATGAAGATAATCGGAATGGTTAGAGTTCAGGAAATTCTTCTGTATATACCTTTTTCTCCTATAGAAATGATAATATTTTAGGCTGCTTAAAATACATCTTATCTACACATTACACACGTAATGAAAGCATAACACATGTTTTCAAATTAGAGTGGACATGACAAGAGAGGAAATTCCTTTTTTCTTTCCCTAACCATTATACTACTCATATTCATTCCAATCACAATTCATCCATCCTTCCATCCTTCCATTCATTGGTGCATGATTAATGTTTTTTTCTTCACATTTGTGTCAACCGTCAACTCTTGCTATAGCGTTTTCCTAGTTTGCTCCGAGATTGATAATTAAGCATGGTGTGTCATTCTTACTAGTTAGAACACTAAAAATGAGTTGTGCATGATCAGATAGGGAGCAGAACTGCATCTTTTACACTAAAAATGGTGATTATATTGCTGTCATCGATACTTTGCTACATGTTCTTGGAAATTAAGATTCCAAGGTTACTGTTTCAACTTATCCTACATTTGTAGTCATGGACTGTATTATTCTGAATAGAATTTTTAACTAAAATTACCTCAGACTTTAGAGGTTTCTTGTATCGAATCTAATGAAAGCTAAGTTAATCTGAACTACTCTATAAACTTTAACATCATTTTCATTGATATAAGCTTGGGCCTTATTGGATGATAGATGCCAATCCATAACAACCTTTTTCTCTTTTTCGATAATTGTTTTAATAAAAATTGAAGTTGTGATCTTAGTTCTCATATGAATTGTTTATGAACACAAGAAAACATTTTAGCGTATCAATAGTAAGTTTATCATCATTCTTTATATTCTTCTATTGAGATAACATAATAGACTGTTGTTAAATTTGTGATCACTTTCTCTACTATTGTGACCTCTTTTGTATTCTCATCATCCCCTCATTTTCTTTGTTCATAATTTAAGCAAAATACTCTATTATGTAACACTTCACTCTAACATTTTCTAACATTTAGTGATCGATGAGTATTACAGTAAAGAGCATCAATGATACTTTTTATCCTTAAAATCAAAGGTGTGGGGTCAAATGGTAAATCTTGGTTCAAACCACAATTTTGTTTAATGAATATCATAAAAAAATATCTCATTAAGATAATAAAATTCAATAATAGTGGACAAAAGGACATAATTAAGGAAATAAGTGGAAAGCCAATAGAGAATAGACCAGACATTAATGCTAAAAACTTTAGTTTAAGGGGGTTTTAAACTTCTGACTATAATATTTTGGCATCTAATATGGGGCCCAGTGAAACACTTTCTTATACCAATTTTATTTTATTTTAATTTACCAACAAACTTATTTTCTCAATTGATATTTGTGAATAAAATACTATTCTTCTGGATACTAAAAGAAATTATTTTATTATTATTGTATACATGTATTTTGCATTTTATATAAATTGAACCAAATTTATTATCAATGGGCTTTTTAGATAGTGACTCTTAATTGGGTTGTTCCCAGTAGTTTTATCTGATACTTTCTTCCGCACCTCCATAAATTGTTATCTGCACCTCCATCTAAATAAAATTCTATTTTTACTCTTTCTGGACTGTACAATTCAGAAGTTACTTTTGAAAATTGAAAATGACTTTTGGACTGCGTAAATTGGAAGTCAAAAATGAATTATGGGTTATGTAATTCAGAGGTCAAATAACTCTGAGACGGTACAACCCAAAAGTTTTTTTTTCTTATTTCTTTTTAACTTTTGGAATTCATTTTTGACTTATTCAAAAGCCATTTTTAGTTTCTGAATTATATAATTCAAAATCCTGAAAGAGAAAAAACAAAATTTCTTTTTATATGGGATGCAAGGGAAAATTAATGGAATTGCATGCAAAAGCTGTCTTTTATCTTTGTGCTCATGAGTCGCGATCACCAAAACTATTACAAAAAAAAATAAATAAATATATATATATATATATATATATATATATATATATGATTGGAGGTTTAGATATCATAATTTAAAGGCTTTTTTTTTTCTCAGAAGATAAATAAATAAAAATTGTGTTGTCCATAATTATTCCTGAATTTCTATGTCACGAGTCAATCTAAGTAGCTTAGTATTTGCTGATTATATAACCAAAATATTAGTCAATTTTTTCTCGCCACTTATCTAAATTTTTAGAACACTTACATCATTTTTTTTATTACTATTTGAAATTATTTTCATAATTATTTACTTTCTTTTTCTTTTAAAAATATAAAAATTAACTTTTGTTAAAACTATTTTATTTTTATATAAATTGTCAAATAGTTGTTAAACGGTGTCAAACGATTTTTTTCAAACTTTTATGATTTCTGAATTTCTTCAAATGATAATTTTTGTTGTCTGTCATAGATTTGAATACTGAAATCAATACACAAAATAAAATCGTAATCTATTCGATCTTACCTACTACGTGGAAAATTAAGTGATCTGTTTTCCAAATATATTGTATAAAATAATTAAAGAAAACAAGGTATAACTGTGAGAGAGAGAGAAGAGAAAAACAATCATAATTGAAATCTTAAACTTACAAACAAATAAAAAATTACTTATTTACGAAAGAAGTTAGTAATAGACTATTGAAAAACGTTGTATATATAAAAGGTGCTACAATCATGGAAGTGGAAGTGTTATATAAAAAAAATTGAGATGCCCAACACCTTTATGGAATGTTGCAACAGCACCGTTGTTTTAAAGTTTAAGTGAGTTTCTTGAAAAAAATAATTAAGTGGGTTCAAATCATGATTTACTTTAAATAAAATCAAAAGTAGATTTGTCCTTATTTATTCACGTTAAAGATAAATTTAATATAGAAAATTCAGATATCTCTAACTTTCACAGACTAAATGTTATTGTTGGTAAACTAATTTGTGGTGTTAGTTAACATTTATTGATGCTGTGAGTATATTTAAGGATCTATGAAAACTTGAAAAAGACTAATAGTGAAGTACCACTATTTTGACTAGGCCGACCTAGTAATAGGTTATCTATAACTATGTCCTTTTACACTAACTTAGGTTCTTTTTAAGTTAATTTTGGTGATTGAGTTTCACAATTTTAAAGATAATATTGGAGTATACTTTCTGGCAACAAATGGAGTAAATTTAACCTTAGACACAATAACCCACTCTAAATATTGTTAAAATTTTAAAGTAGGTTATTTTTCGACCTCTATCATTACGATATTGTTAGAGTTAATGGTAAGTATTTAAATTCTATAATTTTTTTTCTGATTTTGTTTTTAAAATGTGCAGAGAGTTATAAGATAAAATTGTATTTAAATTGTTTTTAACTTCTACTCCTAAGTTGTATGAAATTATTGAGTATACCAACAAATCACTAATCAAGATCTGAAACAGTTTTTGCTTTTATAGTCGTCATCAATATTTTGACCTCAAGTCTCTTGAGATAATATTGTTACTGTCAATTATCTCATCCAAAATATTGTCTGTTTTAGAACTTGGAACTCATTCACACAATCAAAATAGATTGTAATCAAGTAAGGGTTAAGTATATTTTTAGTCATTGAACTTTGACTCAAAATTGGAATTCGTCCATGTCCGTAACTTCAATATATTTTGGTCCATAAACTTAATAAATGAATGAATATAGTCATTTTAACCAAATTAGGTTAATCTTTTTATGTGTCTCATAGTATATATTCACTCGAAAATGTGTCATATGTAGATATTGAATCAGAAATGTGTCAAACTGTATAAATACCTAGAATACTAACATGAAAAACGTTCGACACACATTTCATTCATTTTTAAAGTTCAATAACCACAATGTATCGAAATTTTGAACATTGACGAATTCCAATTTTGGATCAAAATTCACGGACTAAAAAACATACTTAACCCTACAAATAAATATAATATAATTTTTTTTAAATATATCTATTATCATTTGATAAAATACACTTTTTGAAAATCATGATTAATTAATTTTTATTTTAGAGATTCACCGAGAAAAATAAATAAAAATAAATACAATTTCAATATATATAATAAATTGACATTATTTGTGATTTAAAATTTAAAATTTATACTTGCATTGTTCACGAGTTTAAATATAAAACTGGTTGTTCTAAAAATTTAATAATTTAGTTATGAAAAGTTTTCTTTTAGTAATCCAAACTAGATATACTATTTACAAATCATTTTCACCTTAACGTGACACAAAAATTTCTTAGAATATAACAATAATAAATTATATCTATAACTACTATAACAATGAAGGATTATCAAAATCATGTCTAAAAATATTTCTATCCAAAACACACTCAGTATTCATAATTTCAACCAACATCTGTTTTCCTTAACCAGAACAGAAAATCACTCTGAAATGACACGATCTGTGAGAAGAAATTAACCAAACACTGAATAAAAGTTTCAGATACTATCTCCTGCTAAAGAAAAAGTATTCATATTTTCACACAAGAGAAGGAGTTTCTTATGTGCCCACGATGAACAATTAGCACGTGTTATCGTATAAAGAAAAAGGGCACCAACGATTATCACGTGTGGTGTGGGGCCGTGAAGGGTGTCAAATTCCATAAATATGAATAAAAAGGTTAGATTTTTACGATAAGTATTTAGAACTCATAAATTTGGATTTTTTTGGAGCATAAAAGTTACAGTGAATGATTTTATTCTGCATGATCTTAATTTGTAACTGATACAGTGACAGTGACAGTGATGGAATTGCGTAGGCAACAGGAACAACTTCTTCGGCAGTTTCACTGTCTTTTAATAAAGTTTATAGAGTCCTATGATGTTATTACTCCTTAGCATAGAATAAGATTAAACAGCCAAAGTGTTGTTACAAGCAGTAAAATCCTGAGTAGTACATTATGTACGTTTGTGAGTAATGCCTTATTAGGCCAACCACTTCCCAATGGTGATGTGTTCATTGTCCTTTTCAACACTAAATGTCTTCAAAAGAAAATTAATGGTATCTGAGGTCATCAATGTATCGCTCTCAGAAAACCCTCTGATACGAAACTTGTAAGGTTTTCTAATCACATAGTCAAAGTGCAACAGAATATCAGAGCCATCGGTTGGAGGGTTCTCATGATCCAATGACAGTTACCATATATCATAATATTATTTTTCTCAGCTAGTTGTTGGTTGCTGCATCTATGTCAAGGTAGAGCCAGAGGAGTTCATAGTCTTCCTAATAGTAAAAGTCGACCATAGAATCTCAATAGCATTACTTTACAAACACAAACAAACAATTTCATCAAAATCTATCCCTTAAACATCAGTGTGATGATAGAATCAAGGGAGGGAAATCATCACAAGTTGGTCAGATAAAGCAGCTACTTGGAATGGATGAGAACTCAACTTACCCTTTTTGATGTAGAAAGAAAGAAACATGGTGGTTAAACCGCTGCGTGAAAAAAGGTTGTTTCATGTTATTTTATCAAAGAATTAACTTCAAAGTTGACGAAAATAAACAGAAGCCATATGAGGTAGTTATGATATGAGATGAGAATCAATACCTGCGCCTCTGCTACTACATAGTACCCCACAAAATACTTTCTTTTCTTTTCTTTTCATCCCTGCACCAATATATTCATATCTAGTATAGTGAAATACCCTTTTACTGGGAGGCTATGAAAAAACCATGTATCCAATAAATTTGAGCTGTTTGATTGGATGATCCAAGCCTTTATATCCATGACCCATATGGGGAACCCTCATGTGGCACACAACTACCAAACTTGTCCTTAGAATATCTTACAAATTCTGACTTTTTGGAGTTTCTGATATCTGGCTTGGCTCCCCATGCCACCATGTCAGTGTTCCATTTGATATGTGGCTTATGGGGTCTCTTGTCTGTGAGCTTTTGTACTGGTGTGGGTTGTGCTTCATGCTGTCCTTATCAGCTGTTTCAGCAGAGTAATAGAAGGTTTGAACAGAAAACAGATAGGTTTTGGAAGTTCAGTGAAGAAGCTGATAGATGGGTTGAAGTGCAACTGCCCTGTGATCTCATATCTGGTGGTGATAGTTTGTGTGGTAAGGTGAACACAAGGGAAGAAAGCGTGGATCAAGAACAGGGATTTGATGACAAAAAGATGAGACTGGACAGAAAAGATGATAAAGTAGGAGTTGTGGGGCCCTTGGATGTGGTTCTGATGCCTCTGAGAAAGAGAGTTTCACTGACCAAAATGTCTGAGACATCTGTGTGGATCACTGGTGAAAGTGGGTCTATCTATGAGAGGTTTTGGAATGGATTGGAATGGGTGATGGCCCCTCATGACTTGCCAATATCAGCAGGACGTGCGGTGGCAGTTTTTATCATCGGTCAGATGATTCTTGCTTTATCTGAATCAGGAACTCTGTATCAGGTTGTATATATCAGTTCTCAGAATTATATTTCATTCAGAATATATATCCACTCTTCTATTAGGATACATTTTAAACACTACATGCATATAGATTGTCAACTGGGCAAGCAATTTTAATCACTCACCAATATGATTTGATTATTCACTTTAATCATTCACTTCTCTGCTGACTTTGTTTATTTTAGCAGATGCATTTTCAACTTGGTGAAATTTCACAACCAGTTTGGGTTGAATTCTCACCTGCACTTGGTCAAATTACAGATAATGAACAGGAGAGAAATACTTTGACATTAATGAAGTCTGGTGTGGTTTCAGATGATGGGCAGTGAGTACATATTGAAATTTTAGTTTCTGAGATCAAACACATAAAACACAAGGATGTATTTGAATTTGGTGCTTACTTAAAGTCTGAAACCTATCAAGCTCTTAATGTCTCGTTTGTGTTGTTGCATTGTCCACAGAAGAGGTTATTTCTGCACAAAGAATGGAACTCTTGTAGAACTTGATGTGGTCGAGTCTCCAAGGTAAAACTCAAGTTTCGGAGCACATAAATGTACATAAGTTAAATCCTAAGCAAATATTACTAATTTCGGTCCTATTTTGCCAATATCTATAGAACAGATGGACAAATCATGGCCAACCAGCTGGAGCAAATGTTGCAGCAATAGCTGCTGTTGCTTCTGCACGAGAAGCTGTATACACCATAAGGTGGGTGATGTGTGTTGCTTGAAACTCTTTGATTCGTAAATACAACAGTAAAGAAAGACAGAAAACAAAGTTGAAATGCATTGTTCTTTTCCTTCTTTTCATGGACCACCGTGTTGTCTTTAAACAGTATCAGACATCATTTTTCACCTTTTTGGAGTATAACATGTTTAACTGATGATATGATGATGTAGCTCTTCGGGAGATCTTTTTGAGTATAATCGAAAATCAAAACCGTCCTGGAGGAAGCATATATGGCAAGAAAAAACAGCAAAAGTTTCACCTTTGATTCCGTCTAAAGGGTGCATTTTAAATGGATTAAGTGGTGATCATTCTGAATCTCTGTTTCTTTTAACCAAGGTACTGTTAAAGAAAGTATTTTGTGAACATATTTTCCATTATCAGAATATGAGTGCAATAGTAATCAGGAAGATATTGGTGAAAACTCTCAAGTTGATGCCCAGTTAATTGTCTTCGTAAGGAGAAGAATAAGCTTTACTAAAATTAATTATGTCAAGTAAAACCATTGTTCCAATTAACTTCATAAACCAACTGAGCATCTTGTTAAAATTTAGAATTTCATCTTAATGAGGCCCTTTAAGAATCTAAAAACCCTGTCTCTCTTGGATACCATGAAAGAAATGATAATTGTACAGGAAGGCACTTTGGTGGAGAGAAGATTACATCAAAGGAAGTGGAAATGGGTAGTTCATGGAAGTCCTGAACAGCAAACTTTGACATCTATTACACCAGCTTTGCAAGATGAATCAAGTGAAGCATTCATTTCTTTATTTTTTACTACTTCAGCTGGATCTGTTTTTGAATATCAAATGCCAAAACAATTAGGTCAGTCATCCAATTGTTCTAAATCTGTTTAACTTTTATCCATGATTGATATTTACTTCTATGATTACATTAACACCTTGATTTCACTAAATATGAACTTTATTATTTGGGATTTTTCAGTTTCATTCTTTATCTATCAATACACAGAGGAGTTTGTGAGACATAATGTTCTGATTTTCACCAGTAACAACTAAGTAAACAATTGGAATAGTAATCACCATCACCAAAACCTATCATCCATCTGAAATTTGATCCCTATACTTAGGAAGTAAATAAGAGACAATTGTCATTCCCAGCTATCTTTGCTTGTATCTCTTGCATAGTTTACCTCACTTTAGCTGTTTGATAATTAGGAACCAAGAGTAATCAATTGATGGTTAACTGTTATGTAATCAAATTCATAATCTGTCAAGAGCCTGAAAGATTGTTGCAGCTTAAGAAGATTATTTGTGGATTAGATTCATTATTTCAACATCGGTGAACACTTGTGACAATTCCTACTCATAAGAATTGCTAGATATATTTTTTCATTGAAGCCACATATGCAGAATAATGTAAGACATAGAATACTATCAGTGAAAGACTCAAACTATTGCTGTTCCAACAACAGTTTTCTATCTGAATACTACATTCTAGACATTGATTTTCACATGAAAACAGGCAGTGTTCATAATAATCAGTTTCCAGAAGCATGGGGAAGTCATGAGCATCCCTCACATGCTAAAGCAGCAAGAGGTATACCTGGATTACCATTACAAGTTGGGAGGATACTGTATGCACTAGATGATGGTAGACTTGGAGAACTGCATCTAGCAGGAATAGGTGGTGAAAGTTCAGGACCATCTGCACCACAAAACTCTCGAAGGAAAGCATCAATGAAATATATTTGGACTGTATTAGATGTGCCAGAGAGTGAAGGATGGAATGCAGAATATTGTACAGAAGAACGTGGCCCCAGAAATTGTATGATAGGCACAAAAGATGAGTCAAATGATTCAGGAACAAGTTCAGTAACAGGTAGGAGAAAACAAAGCCAAGCACAGAGTTATTACTTGTCTGTAGGCACAGGTGGTGAAGTGAATAAATCTTCAGAAGAATACAATCTACCAGATGACTGGACTAGTAGTAACTTCCGTTTGAGACTGTTGTATGAAGGCAAGTCATTCTTCTTAATAAACAATGATGGTTTGGTTTTTGAATACGTTTGTATTGAGAATGTATGGGTATGGTTGAAGCATGATAGCTCCTCAGCTATGAGAGGTATTGTGGGGAGCTATAATGGAAGTTTGTTTATGGTTGATACATTTGGGAGTTTGTTCCTTAGAGAATGGAGTGATAACGACATAGCATGGAAAAATTGCACTGCTTTGAGGAAGGGGAGACACATTATTGGAGGCCAACCATGGGATACACTACCAGGTAAAGCAAGGAGGGCTACAACTGAAGATTCAATCTTCTTCGTGAGCAAAAATGGAAGATTACTGCAGTTCATGGTAGGTAAACAGTAACACAATTTTCTCAAACTAAAGCATAAGGTACAAGATGATAATATAGGTGCAACCTATCCACTTTTTAATTGCTTAGAAGTTAGAATACTTAAGAGACAAGCCTTGACAAAAAATGTTTGAAGTGTGATGGAATGACACTTCAAAAAGGTTAAGATGTTAGGTAGAAAGACATCAATGATTGTAAGCCTCTTAACAAAAGTATGTTTGTACTTCCATATTTTCTGCAGTTTGTGTCTTAAACATTGGTAACTCTGCCCTTTGAACCGTTAAGAACTTGTGTCTTTCCACAAGTTTGCGACGTCACAAAAACAAAGTAAGTAGCGAAATGAATTAATTAAAAGCAGTCAAACTAAAGTCTTATTTACAACACACATGGATTAAACATTAATATTTTCAGGGAATAAACTCTTTAGACGTCAAATTCTGCTACACTAGCTAGATATGAAGTAAAAATTTACATGTTTACCCAGGTGTACATGAGGAGGTTTAAATGGAAAGATTGCAAAAATCCTCAAAATGTGAAAGTTGCGAGTATAGTTGACCAGGAATCGTTCAGGGAAAATATAGTCTTTGTCACTGGAAGAAATGGTCGCCTATATCAGTATAACAAAGTGACTGAACTGTGGCATGAGCATTATCAGTCTCAACATTTGATTCTCTCCCAGTTTCCTGGAACAGTCATAAGACCGTCAACAAAATCACTCTCAGGTTCTCTCTTCATGCTTTCAAGAGAAGGTGGCCTTGTTGAGTACCAGTGGAATACTTGGTATGGATGGAACTGGGTAGAACATGGCACACCTTATAAAGGTGTTACACTGGTTGGTTCACCTGGTCCTAGCTTTGAAGGCAGTCAACTACTTTTGATAGGCTCAGATGGAAAAGTATACCTGAGATACATGGACAACAGTGCATGGAAGTGGAAGGATTGTGGTTTCCCCAATGTGGAAAATAAAATTGCTGAAGCACATAGTGGAAGATTCAATGAGGAGAAACCAGATCAGATTGATGGAAATTGTGCATCTGGCTTGAACAAGGACAATGATAACCTTGTTGACCTCAGCTTAAATTGTGAACCTAAGGTAAAAGTTAGTCTATAGTTACTGGTTGGTTAAAATTGACATCATTGTACTTTGAAATACAAAAAAAATAAGGAGCAAACAATAACATAGAATTGACTTTGAATCTTATACAACACAGGTGGCATCCACAAGACCAATTCCATTTTCTGAAGGTTCTGTCATATTTGAGCTCAGAGATGGCAGGGTAAGAATCTTATCACACTGAGATTCCAATTATCTGATGGAAAACTCTTATTATAAGTATATAATCACATATATCATCCATTCTTTAAAAAGAATAACTATTTAGAAAGAAAAACTTGAAGGATGGATGTTATAAAGATTCAGGTTCTGTGCGTTTTTAGTTCCCATTTGTCAAACCTTTTTTATATTGTCTGCTGTAACTTTTCACTACAAGGCATGAGCCATAATATATAATACTATATCTAGCTTGAAAACTTGCACCATCATACAAGATACCTGGACTGAATGAATTCCACCCATTTTGGCATTTGTGATGCCCTTTTGAAACCTGCCAATTCAAACTTTCTCACAAGCAAAGATACTGAAAAGGTGTTTTGGTATTGTGCTGAAATTTATTGCTAAACAGTTATATAGCTAACATCATGACTTATGGCAGTTAGCAGAATTACAACTTGCAGAGGAGAAAGAATGGGCTTGGTCACGGATTATTGGCACTCCAAATAGTTTATGCCTGGAAAATTATTGGATTACACTTGCAACATCATAGTGTTGTCTGCAATCTCTCACCACATGACAGGGATCTTATCACAAACACTTGGTGTACTGACAAACATTCTTGTTAATTGCTTAACTCCTCCAGAGGCTGAAATAGTTGTGATGTTCAGCTCAAAAGCCCGGGGAGAAAAGCCATCTGAAAAAATATGTGAAAAAAATATAAACATCAAATAGATAATATATAAAATGCATGTTTAGATTAACTTGTTTCTATAAAAACACTGTGTGTTGTTTGCTATAATCTAAAATCTATGACTTGTAAATAATGTGTTGTTTGCTATAAAAACACTGCCAAAAAGACGAAAAGGAAGTACATCAGTAGGATGTTCTTTTGGCAGCAATTAAAATTTTTTCATGTTCTAATAAATGAGAATTGTAAATTTTAGTAATGTTTAAGATTAAAATTAGTTAGTTTAATTTGACTACATTAAAAAAGTGTAATGTTCATTTTTCTTTTTATTTGAACATTCAATTATGATCTAGTAATTTCTATTTAGCTTCTTTATTTATCATTTATTTATGATGTGTTGATTAATCTCACGTACCCGTATTTGATATTTTGAAATACTTTATAAATACTTACCAATTAAGTATCTAATATGTAAATCAATATTTTTATAATAACGATAATTTATAAAATTTTATGTTAAAAATGTTTAATATATTTGATTTGAATTTGGATTAACAAAACAATAATTATATATTTATCATGTTTTTAATAACTTTTTTGTATTTTTTTAATATGTATATATATCAGGCATTATATTATATTATTTTCAATTATCTTCAAAATAACTGTACCAGCGTATATATATTTGATACACATATCATATTTGTACATCATAATTTATCATAATTACTACAATATCTATTTCATAAATTTTGTTTAACAAATCAATTCAATTTTCTGAACATTAATAAATGTATTATAAGAGTGGATTCATTCTTTGGCATGTACTTCAACTTTTCAAAAATACCATCAATGATAAATTAACCATGGTTCATTGTAGTTTAATCACACAACATATTTCGATATAGTATTTCAAAATAATTTATTTTTAAGAGTTTATAAAATATAAGTCATAAGTTATTTGAGGTTAATTTTAGCGTGAAGCTTATTTAATCTTCTTTCATTGTTGTTTCTTGAATTTTATATTATTTTGTTTTTACTTATTATCACTTGTTTCAATTATTACTTATAGAATTATTAATTTATTAGTTTGAGTTAATATAAAAAAGTAAATGAAAATATATTATATATTCATTCTAATTATTACAATGTTATTAATATATTTATTGAGTTATTTTTAACATTTTATGTAATTTAAATTAAAGAAATATTTAAGGTTGTACATTGAAGTAACTAATATTTCATATATTGTGTAAACATTACACATAGCAAAAATTATAAAAAAGTAAATTCAAGGTCATAACATTTTATGTATATACATATAGTATTTTAAATGAAACTAAATCAGGAATGCATATCGAAACAAGTTTAACG
>Ga0214545_1007997_pt1 | contig 17247 bp, 8 predicted proteins | sample CNSS4metaG_FD_160064 | JGI IMG/M metagenome (GOLD analysis project Ga0214545, IMG submission 160064) | Root nodule microbial communities from cowpea collected in UCLA plant growth center, Los Angeles, California, USA - CNSS4 | ecosystem: Host-associated > Plants > Roots > Nodule | place: USA... | reverse complement strand
ATGTATATAATAAATTATAATAATAAATCATATATAATATAATATATATATATATATATATATATATAACAATTAATATAATAATTCTTAATAATTTTTATATGTATACATATTTAATAATATTTTAATTATTATATAATTTATTATATATATAACCGGTTATATATACATATATAATAAATTATAATAATAAATAATATTTAATAATATATATTTAATAATAAATATAATAATAATAATTATTATTATTAATGTATTATATGATAATAAAATGTAAAAAAAAAATGTAAAATTTGATATATCACTGCAAATCGTCATTTGTGGTGAGATTAAATTTTGATGTATTATTTTAATTCTATCTGTGCTTTTCTTTACTTATTTTCTCAAATGAATTACATTTTATATCTTGATCCGTCTCTTCAAATTTCTTTTCTTTACTTATTTTCTCAAACAAATAATATTTTATATCTTAATCCGTCTCTTCAAATTGGTTTAAACAGTAATACGTTAAGGTTGGGAAGGCATACACCATGTATTTAATTTTGAAAATTTTCTTATAAAAAATATTCTATATTTTTTTAAAATTTAACTGTTCTAAATAAAGGAAGATGAAGCTTAGAGTAAATGTGTCAATGATAAAGTTAATGGTAGAAATTGTAATTAATTTGATATATATTAACAATCCACTTTCTAATAGTGATCGGGTGTGCATTTTGTTTTCTAAATTTATTTATTTATTTGTTTGAAATATAATTGAGAAATAACAATTAATATTTAAAACAATATATAAAACAAAAGCACATTTTTCCTAATAGAAAATGGAACTGACCCATGTGAGGGTTGCTCATTCCGTAGAAGACACGACCTAAAATAAACATTTAATTTAAAGTAAAAGCTATCCATTGTAAACCAGGATTTGAAATTTTGGGAAGAAATTGTTCAAGTTGGAACACAAAACAAGCTACGATTCTGAGAGTAAATTAATGAAACACTCAACACAACACAAGGGTGTGGAGCAGAGCACAGGTGGCATGTGCGAGACCGCAACTCACGATTGACTGGGTCATTCATCCTTAGCTTCATCAAAGGCCCAAACCAAAACACAGGTCTTAGGTTTATTTTATTCCTATGTTTTAAGTCCAAGAATTAGGCATGTTTCATGCGTTTAATACACACGCGCCACTTATTCAACTTATTATTATCACATTCTTCTTTTCTTCTCCATCTACTCTCTACTCCTTGTGATAAATACCCCAACCACGCCAACACTTCCTTCCAACTTCCACCTCATTCAAACAATTCTAACATACTTTTCTTCTCCTTTCTTAAAAGTCTCTGCTTTCTTCTCCTTTCATTCCCAACTTCACTTCTCTCACATGAAGCTCACAGCCTCGCTTCTACTATTCACTTTTGCTTTGGTGTCAACCACCATCACTGCATCAGATCCTGATCCTCTTCAAGACCTCTGTGTCGCTGACCTTGCCTCAGGTGCTATTTTTCATCTTCTACTGTGCACAAATCCAAAGATGCCAACTTTCATGCATACCTTCACTTTCCCACTTAATCATTAGATTTCATCCTTTTCATTTCATTATTTTTTCTTAATCAATTCATTCTCCCAGACCTACCAACACCTTTAATTTTGCTTTTTAATCAAAACTTCCTCATTTGATTACTAACTTTTTCCTTCCTCTCACCCGTTTCTGCAATCGAACACCTCCCATTAATTAAAATAAACTTCTCGCCAACTCCCGTTAATCATTTCGCATTTCTGTATCATGATTGGTGCACTGAATTTTTAATTCGTGTATAATCTGACAGTGAGTCTTTTCTTTTTACATACAGGATTTGACTACAAGCTTTTACCATCTTAAATTACCAGAAATCATTTCTACCATCATTCTTATCAAGTTCTAATGAAAATTTACAAGGTTGTTTTACACGAGAATCTGTGATCTGCATAACAATTTTCATTTTGTGCAATTGTTACAGGTATTAAAGTGAATGGATTCCCCTGCAAAGATGGTGCGGTAAATGCCTCTGATTTCTTCTCAGACATACTAGCGAAACCAGGTACCACAAACAACACCTATGGGTCGTTGGTGACTGGAGCCAATGTTCAGAAAATCCCAGGACTCAACACCCTTGGTGTATCTATGTCACGAGTTGACTATGCTCCGGGTGGCATCAACCCTCCTCACACGCACCCACGCGCCACCGAGATTGTGTTCGTGCTGGAAGGAACACTCGATGTGGGATTCATAACCACAGCCAATGTGCTAATATCAAAGACCATCACCAAGGGTGAGATTTTTGTGTTCCCAAAAGGCTTAGTTCACTTCCAAAAGAACAATGCAAAGGAACCTGCTTCAGCCCTTGCAGCCTTCAACAGTCAATTGCCTGGCACACAGTCCATTGCTCTGACCCTGTTTACAGCCACACCACCTGTTCCAGACAATGTCTTGACCCAGGCCTTTCAGATTGGTACCAAGGAGGTTGAGAAAATCAAGACCAGGCTTGCACCTAAGAAATAATTTGTCTCTGAATGTTGTTGTGTTGTCTCTGTCATTGCTCTTTCACCCTTCTGTCTTCTCCTTGTTGCTTTACGATTCATGTTTGTTGCAAAATCATAAAGGAATTTCAATGTGAGTAAATGGGGTATATTCATTTCTTTGATAAATGATTGCATGCTTGTTATTTTGTTAATCAAATGTTCCATTAGTGGTTCTGTGTCTGGTGTTGACTTCGTAATAGCTATCAATATGTGCTCCACACAACCTTGCCTACTGTTCTCCCGTGAAAATGTGAATCGATTCATACTTGCCTCTCACTTCATTTCATTTCTTCAGTATGAACCAAAGTAAAAGAAAAAGAATAAAACATGAAAGGGACAAAAACATAATAAAAGATAAAGACATAAAATTAATAACTCTAAATATGGTTTTACTCTATAAACTTTATCGTGAAATTATTATTTTTTTTGTCACGAACTTTTAAACAATTTAGATTTCAAATTTTAAAAATAAACAGTTATAATTTTTCTAATTTAATTATGTTAAATTATTTTAATGTATTAAAAAATTACATCATGTAATTTTAAATTTTAGAGCAAAAAATAATAACATTAATCAATTTTAATTTTATATTCAAATTTAAAAATTAAAAACATATTTAAGTTAAGATAATAAGTAGAAGCAAGATAAAACATATAAGTATAGGCCTTATATTTAACCTCTTTGAAATTACAGAGACTTCTTACCAATTTTGTATACTATTATATAATAATTCTATACTACAACACTTTTTACAGTAATTACTCTTTTTTTTTTTCTTATCACACATTCATTCTTTCTTCACACCTTTTTGTCTTTATTATATAAAAAAATTGTGCAAGCACAAGCGATGCCGTTTTAGCACAGATACGGTTAATTTAAGTTATTATAGTGTCACCAATCCAAATGCGATATTCAAATCGATGAGTGTTTTTTTCTCTTTTGGAAAATAAAATGTGATATAAGTGGAAGGTGATATTGTACTGTTAAAGAACCGTTACATAATATGTTTGAAAAGACAACAAAAGCTGGTAACTAAGTATGGGAGAAGTTTAATTATATACTTTAACAAGGTCATCGACATACATGTGGAAGGTGCAAATTACAAAATCAATTAACTAATGTCACACTACCAACCCATTCATTTCGCATATTCCCTCGTGCAACCAATTTAACCCATCTCCAAATATAATATCAATTTTCTGGAAAAAAAAATGTGTATAAATCTATCTTGTTGGACTTTTAATATATATTTTTACGAGCTATCTTTGGATTTGATAATGACCAATTTACTTTGAATTCAAAATTTAAAGTCCATGAAACAAGTAGCTTGTTATTCATTTTATTTGGCCACTCTATTTATAAAACGTTTAATCAAATTTGTCAACTCTAGAAATGTAACTTAATATTTTCTATAAAATGCTCAACTTATAAATATTGATAATTTTAATAATTTTTGAAACTAATGCCACAAATTCAACGGACAATAAAATATTTTATTATTGCTAAAATAAATAAATAATAAAACTAAAAAAGGAAACTTATTTTTTCACCATGACAGTTCCTTCTAACTCCTAAACTAAGAACCTCTTCTCTTGTCGTAAGTGTTAATAAGCTGGGTGGGATTCAAACTCAAATCTCTGAATAATTCGAAATAACTTCTCTTAATGGTGCGAAATGTTCCTAGTTAGCTTTTATTTATGTTTCATTCTGTTGCAAATGACGCATAATTGTTGTAATGAGACCACTTGGGGAGAGAGTGTGAATCGTTAGTTATACATTACATATCTACATTATCACCTTACAAGAAGGTGGGTACATAAAACCAAGAGTTAAATATGGAACAAGGAATGCAAATTTCTTGCACCCTTCACTTTCGGATGTACAAAAAATATGGTTTGATTTAATTATTTCCAAAATTTGAAGTGTTGGATTTATGAGCTGCGGCAAGTTCAACAGATAAGATGAAAGATGAATTGCCTGCTTCCCTTATATAACGCACTTCTCCATTCATCAGCTTTAGCAGCTTTCTGCTAATCAGCATGCTGATACCCTCCTCAGATTCATCACCATCACGTCCAAACATTTGGTTCAGCAATGTTTCCGGAACCCCAAAACCATCATGCGTTATGCTGCAAAAAATAACAAAAGTTAACAAATTACATATCTATATAATCTCAATATAGCATAACAAGTTTTTTTTTCCTTCAGAAGTTGTGTTACATGAATCCAATTCAGGGTGACCTGGATAAGCATATAAGTGTCGGAAATAATCCAAGTATGAATCTAAGTTTTATATTAGGTATAAACGATAAAGTTAAACACTATATAATACTCATAAACTATATGTTGTTTTAGATTGAAAGTGGTGTCAATCTTTATGTGGATTGAACTGAAGTGACGTGATTAATTACCTGAGCTCCAAATTAGCAAGATGAACTAGTTTCCCTAACTGCTGTTTTGTTAACGAGGCTGCTACAACAACCTGACCTCCGGTTGGTGTGGAATTGATGGAAACCAATAAAAAGTCTGCTAAGACCTGCTGGAGCCTGAGACCATCACCGTATAAGGTTTCTGTTGTGATCTGCTCTTCAACATCATTCACAACTCGGACACCTTTTGCATTACCTTTTGTCAGGGCTTGACTTAAGGAGGAAACTAACACTTCATGCAGAGTAAATTCAACCATCTCCAAATCCAGGTACCTGTTCAACATGCACATAAAAAAAATCAGTCAAAATTATGCAGGACACAAGGGAAGCACAATATTTAGCAATATCATACCCATCAATGATGCTGTCAAGATCTGAGTCATCCAGGACTTTGCTAAGCTGGCGTTGACACCGAGTACCCGTTTGCAGAAATTGTTTTTGTTCAGCTCCCAACTCAGTACCTTCTAACAATTTCCGGGAGAACACAATCCCGTATAAAGGACTCCGAATTTGTCTTTTCAAATAAGTTAAAGCTTTCAGTCTTTTGGACGCTGTTTGTTCAGATAGGTGCTGAATGTGTAATGCTTGTTGCAGCTCTGGACTTGCTAGTTGCAAGAAGCAGAAGACTCCAGTAACTACACCCTCTGCATCCAACTTCTTACTCACGGAAAGTAGACATTCTACGTGTTTCCCGTCACGAGTAATGAAACTCAAAGGAACCTTCTCTGTTTCCAAACCAGCCATGGCTTTGTTAAGTACAATGCTGAAGTTAACAACAGCTTCCTGATTCCTTAGACGACAACAAGCTATGTGTGTTCCAAAAACCTCCCCTAAAAGCATTTTATCCATCACCTCCTCCCGCTTCCACCCAGTTAACTTTGTCATGGCTGAATTCCATTCACAACACCACCCGAATTCATCTGTGCCAAATATTGGAGGGATCAATGGGTTTGGATTCTGCACAATTGCCTTGTAGTCGCCTTCAATTCGGGTGAATTTGTCCATCACTGTCTTCTGAGCAGTTATATCTTGGGCCACAAAACAAACCCCAACAACATTATCTTGAAGATCCCTGCTTGCACAAGCATTAACCACCAAGCTGATTGGACCAGAATCAATCTTCAAATCGTGTGTTTTGATCTCAAATTGCACATTTTTCTCTTCCTCACCTGATCATGTTTTGTAACATGTTAAATTATAGGAGGTTCAGATAAAATTAAGTTTAACTTCGAAGCAAGACAAATTAAAATTTTTAGAATTCTTCACTAATGCAATATTCATGAGTGACTTTAGGTAAGATAACAACCTAACATCTAAATACCCACACTCATTTCAAAGTCTCTGCTCATGAATGCTAAGACCTAAAACAAGTGTATGAGAATAAGAAAAGAAAAGAAAAAGGCATACCCTGCAGTGCCATGTCCAACATCTTCTTCACTCTATCTACGGAAAAATCTTCAACAAGAGTGAGTAAATGCTTCCCAATAGCTTGCTCAACTGGAAGACATGTCAACTCGGCAATTTTTGTATTCCACCCGTTGACCATTCCGTTGACATCAACAGCCAAAATTGGTACTGTTGCTGTTTCAATTAACCTTACCATCTCACTAGTCACTGCTTCCAGTTCTTGCATCCCTTCAATTTTCAAATCACCCAATCTTGTATTGATAGCATATGTGCTTATCTCCATACTCTCGTTGTCTTTGAATGCATTTCTCAGTATTAGCTGCAATGAATGAATGACATCCATTTCATAGTCCTTCCAGGGCAAACTCCTTGTCTTCACAACTTCAAGGAAAGCCTTGAATGAAGATCTTGGATGCATCCTGCTACCATCATCCCTTTCACCAGGCTCATGCTTTGCACCACCCCATCGAATTTCGGCGGTTGTGTGAGATCTGAACCAGAAAACTATGTCTTTGGAAGATATTCTGACAGCTGCCATTCCACAAGTTATATCACCAAGAGTAGCAGCCCCTGGGAAGCCTGCCTCAGACAAGCTATCTGTACTCAAACCAGTGGAATCCCTGTGACATTCAGAGAGCCACAAAGCTATCTCTCTTATCTGGGATTCACTTGGCGTTACCCCTAATCTCCATAACTTGTTTTTATACAACAGTGCTGCACCATCGCACTTAACAAGATCCATAATGTTAGGACTCTGTGATACAATACCTAGGGGTGCATCTTGCATCAGCATATCACACAAGAGTGTTTGGGTCCTCAGGATATTCTTCTCAATAATCTGATACTCTATCTCAAGTTCTTTGTTCACATGGATGGCAAATACCTGAGCCAGGAATTCGCAAGCATACCTCAGAGGGAAAGGAACAAACCTGGGAGTAGAGTGATGGCAAACTACTAAACCCCATAGTCTCTTTCTCTTCTGTGGCTGAACAGCATCAGAACTATCCCCATCTTCATCATTGTCATTGACCACAACCGCCATAACCAAGGAAGCACTAGCATTCATGTTTTGCATGTATTGCAAGTGACAACTATGAGCAGCCCTCAAGGTTGATCCACACAGAGTTAACTCAAATGGAATTCTTTTGTCTTGAAGAACCTTCACATGCTTTGCACGACAATCAACTATCATACGCACCTTGTTCTTCATAAACAAAAAACGTGTAGCCTGAGGAATATCAGTTGCTGGGTAGTGCAACCCCAGATACGGCTCCATGTCTGGCCTTTTCACTTCTGCAATCACTTCCCCGTGATCATCCTCATGAAATTTATAAGCCATCACTCTATCATAACCTGTTAGTTCAAAAACCTCTCGAACCATTGTGTCACACAGAGTGTCCATGTTCCCACTAGGCAAGGATTGCAGTCTAGTTATTGCTTTTGCTGCAAACTTATAGGATTGCAGGGCACCTGCCGCAGTCATGGGAACTTCATGAGGCTTCACCGGTTCAAAATCAATGATCACACTGCCGGTAACACGATGGATAATTGCATAAAAGGGCTTCCCAGAGGACTTGCAATGAACTAGAATGGGGTTAAGAAGTGAAACCTCCCCAAATCCTAGTGCCTTCTGAATAGAAGTAGAACTCGGGGCAGTGAAAATAGTTCTTATGTCAGTGCCAATGCCAAGAGCAGGGTGTTCACCAACACTTGGGACAGCATGGCTAACCATGGTGAGCATTTCGGGTGCATTCTCACTGTAAGCAATGACCTTACATGTTTTCTCATCTAACGCTAGCAAGCACCCAAATGGTTGGATAAGCTTGCTTTTCTGTAACTGATGCAGGTACGCAGTTGTTACTTCATCAGACCTTGATTGATGATCACCACTGGCAGTGCCTGTGCCAGGAGACAATCTCACCGAATTGGAGTAGTTAAAAGAACTACCCGATTCCTCGAAAGTTGCATGCAGCTTTGCGTCTAAAGTTGTCTGAGCAAGAACCCTAGCACTGCGTCTTGATGATTTTGATCTGCCAGAATTATTGCTGGATGATTGGCTAGGCCTTGAGGAGGACATTGTCACTTCAACTGCACTTGAAATAAACCATAAGCACAGAATCACTAAGTTAATATCTCGCAAGGAAGAACGGAATCTGTTTGATTGCTCTGATACAGATGCAAAGCTACTATGGACCTTGTCAAATGACATCATCCTTATTCACTATCACAATTCAACAAGAGAAAGTGAATTTTTCAACACTAGAACATTCACAAACTTTGAAAGCCATATCATATTGCTTAACTACTATATATCCAAAGTTCAAATAATAACAGTTTTATTTTTTTGTATCATTAGCACTCTTCCGCTGCTATCTGATGCACACGGTAAGAGGCCATAAATTCTCCAAAGGATTTCACTGGTATAAACTCAACCAAACACACTCCACTCAGCAAAACATAACTTTATTTAATTTTTTCAAATTTCTGTTTATTTTTTTCCACTTTAATTTGCAAGAACAGTGAATGGTACGGTGTCTGAATTGACCCGGAAACGACAGAAGAAACATCCACAGTACGGTAAAGAAGAATTTTCCTTTCCAGAAAGGAGTACATACACCAGAAACGTTAAAAAAAGAAGAAACAAATTTAGGAGAATAAGGAATAATAACCAACATATCCAGAACAAGCAACAATCACGAACTGATTAGAAAGAAAATGCAGAAGAAGAAACCCACCTTGCAAGGAAAAATCTGATTCCAACCAATGAGCAGAGAGAAGGTTTGAGTAGAAGCAGAAAGCAACTAGGGAATATAAATCCCCGATAGCTACTTACTGTTTAGCTGCATCAGAAGAAATAGAAAAAGAAGAAGAAAAAGAAGAAGAAGAAGAAGAAGAAAATCTTAAAGCACCGACCTTTAGGACACAAGTGGAAAGTGGGAACCCCTCCAAGCTCACAGAACTCGGCAGTTAGAACTGAGACACGGTAGATACTTCCATGTCATAGTAAAAATAACAATTTAAGAATACTCTCTCTCTTTTTCTTTCTGCTGCTTACTTATATTTAATATTATCATGCAATCATATAGTTTATTATACTATTACTGCTAATCAAATAATGGATTGGTTTCTAAGTAAGGGACGGGTGATGATGATTACATCTATAAATAGAAATAAGTAACTTTTGCTGCTCCTATCATGATCTGCTTAATCACCTACAACTCTGACTTTCCTTTTTGTTTGATTGCTGGATACAAAATTAACAGAAGAAAATACCCAAAAACCTTATTTTTGTTTGTCTAATTAAGCAAGCTTCCTTCTAATAAAGGTTAATTACCCTATTAGAAGGAAACTACTTTCTGGGTCACTCATTTTTTTTCATTGGATAGCATAGCAGCCCCATCCATATGAGAGGAAACATACATAGCGAATAGCAACAAGAAAAAAGAGTTATGGGTGTCACGTGCAGCTCCCGAAGCTTATGCCTTTCAGCAGACTTTTAACTACAAAAAAGGGAAGAATAGCAGAAGCAGCCACATTTGCAGTGCATCTGCTACCAACAATGAAATGATGGAAAGTACACGCATGAAATCACAGCATGTGTAAGTTAATTACAGTGCTGCAATTTCTAAAACACTTTTATACCTGTTAAGGTTTAATTCTTTTTTATTTAATTGTTATTATTATTATGACGGCTGAGAAATGAAAGCGTACATGTACCTTTGGGAACCAAGTCAACGTAATAATAACAGCATACATACTATTTTATTTTTATTAAATGAATATTACTTTATAAGACAAAATTTGTATACATTCATTCTCTAGAAATGATCATGCTTGAAACACGATCTTTTAGGTGGATCTTCAACAATAACTCCTACTAAACTTAATTATAACTATATTTTAAGTTCTCATTGACAGTTAAAAAATAATTGACGTGATAAAATTTAATAACAACTGATCTGTATTTTAGTGATATGATAGAGTGAAATTAAGGATGGTGAATTGAAAGAAGCATCTGTGTAGTGGAGGTTTGGCCTTATCAGTAAAGTAGATCTTTATTGGAAGATGGTTGATTCAATGATAGCGTAATGTGCACGTAGGGTTGCTGTCATGAGGTGGTACTTGCAATTTCCAAGCTATAGCCTTCGAAGTTAGAAAGGTTTCTAATCAACTACACACAACACGACCAAAGGCTTTTTATTTCAACCCCATCATGGATAAGCTACAGTTTTTATTATCTCCATATGTTACATGTCTATAATTCATCCTTTTTTTTAAAAAAAATTCAAACTTTTATCATTTTTAAATACTTTCATTGATTTATAATATATAATTTTTAAAATAATCCTTAAGAACATTCGCTTAGTTATTTATTAAAACTTTAAAATCGTAACCTATTTAAAAAAAAAAAACAAACCGAAGGAGGTTTTTTTCTTTACTTAAACAAACCAGTTCACTGTCACAAATTCAGTATCAAACTTTTCTGTTGTATAAAGTTGAAACAAATGATTTATTAATTGTGGAATCTTCAATGGATATTTATGGATTTAAGAACAAAGGGTGTTTTTTTTTTTATTAAAATCACAGTGAAAGGTTCTGATTCACCTTGTTAGAAAGACATGTAAATGACATTAACAATGGATAACTTGGTAAGGAAATAAGCCTTATTAATGTGCGAATTAGAGTTTCTCCTTAACTAGTTTTCTTTGCTTGCTGTTCCCTACTCCACCATGGTCCTTACCCTACCCACATGCAAACTCAACATCTGTATTATTGATGTATTAGTTCATCTTTCAGATCATCCACCAATTCTCAAACTTTCCCCACACCCCCTCCAAGTGTTTATCTTTCTCAGAAGCCCACAACTGCATACAAAATTAATTGCAATGCTGAGGAGATGGGTTATTGATGGTAGAGCTGTTGTTATATATCTACATGAAAAGTGCCTTATTAGAGGTTGAAGCTTTAGAGCTCTTCCTCTTCTAAGCTTCCTATGTTAATTACATAACAACGTTGACATAATGGTCGGTGCCATTGACATTAATATGACACATATTGTTGGTTGCATCAACATTGTTAGGTCGGGAAAAACATCAATGTTAACAATAATTAACTTTATCACAGATAATATTTGCTGTCAAAATAAAATATTTGGTAAACAATTCTTTGAACTAGTTGCTATAGTAGGTTAATCACGTTTATCATTTACAAGTAGTTTTGGTGGTGCAGTATGCTATGTGCTTGCTTGTAATTTGAATCGTAAGAGTATTATTCGTATTCAGACCACCTTGTTTTGGTACCAATTTGGTTTCCATCACTAAATTATTTAAGGAAAAGGTAAAATAGCACAAAAACATTTCACAGAAACAAACCAACTACAGTTATCTTTCTCTTTGATAGCTATGGCATTTTGCCTCCCATAATTCCAGATATTCTTTTTCTTTTCCGAAAAACATGTTCCTTTAACGAGGTGATCTGCTGAGTTCGGTTAATGTGTTTCCAGAATTGTTTTCCAGCCTTGCGACCATTTATTGGAATAACACGCTTTTGCTTTTGGGATTCCTCTGTTTTGTAACCAAAAGCAAAAGCTGTAGGGATAAAAGAATCTCATAAGTAGAAATTCTCTATGGTTGTGATAAGATACCATATTTCTTATCTATTAGTCAAAACCTGCAAGCTTTGCCTTAGAATCATAACTATGTTATATTACAGCAAACTGGTTTTCTTTGGCAGATGAACTCAACTTATGATGACATTTAACCTTACTTTATGAGACTACGAGAATATTTAAGCAAACTCACAATCCCCATTCAAAAATAGATTGTGCCAGAACTAAATTAACCTGATACCCCACAATAATCATGCAACATGAAGCTATGCATAAAGTAAAATATTGTAAAGCATCAGTTTCGCCTTCATCCATTACATTACTGATTCTTTAATTACAAAAATCAAAATCTAGACACTTAAATTTTCAATCAAAGCAAAAAAAAAAAGATAAAATGAAAGCTAGACAAACAAATTTCAACAAAAGCGCAGTAGTGTGGTGAACATCCATCCCTCCACGCCCAAATAAATAAATGAGTACATTACAGGGCATCAGCCTCAGAATTAGAGATGAGAATGAAATAGATGCCAGAAAAAATAGTGACTATATGCCACCATCAAACACTAGAAAGATAAATCAACAAACAGAACTACCTTTTTCTTCTTCTTTATCTTGGTTTTCTTGTTTTGTATCTCATGTAGAATGTTTAAAACTAAAATATAAGTCATATAAAGAATTTAGCCTTGCTATGGGTCAAAGATACAAGTCTCAGCCAAGCAGAAGCTGTACCTCCATGGTTTCCACTACCAAGTTTGGGACCATAAGTAGACCTAGATCACACATCTAACAGAATAACTCAACAGCTGGACCATAGTAAAATGTGTACCTTGAACTCGGCTTTCGTACAGAAGCCACTGGATCATAACCACAACGCCTTACCAACCCTCCCTTTCAATTTCTTTAGTCAATATGGAATGGCATGGTGCTACACAAACAAAACCACAAAAGTAAAGGGTTTCCCTCCTGCATCATGAAAAATCCCATAAAGACTGCTATAACTTTGCTTTTGGCTGGGAATGAATTGAAGCAAAGAATTTTTCTGGCAGAAACTAAATTTTCTTTAGATGAAGTAACAAAATGAAATAAATATGATAAAATGTTTGAAAAACGTTCGTAACATTGGAAGTAATTTGAAACATATATAAAAATGTTAATTGAACCCCTTAATTAGAAATGTTCAATATTGAACTCCCTTGAAATTGGACTGTAAGCATCCATCCAAATGAAAAAGAAGAAAGCATAAAATTGTCGAATGTAGAAAAGATCTTGGAGGAAACAAAGAAAGCTCCACAACTAGAAGAGAAAGATTGAAATACATACTGATTATGCATATGGCTTATCATGGAAATCCACTGATGCCAGCAGGCTAGAAAGAATAAGTGACAAACATATGAAGCGTATTAAAATACTTCATCATCGACAAACATATGCAGAACAATTTATTATCTTGCAAAACTTCCCGACTTTAAATACAAAATGACTTCTTAATTTGTTCTCTGAAATCTCCCAGATATATGCAGACTCAAGAATGAGAACCATTGTCATTTCCAAATATCATCAAATACATGAGGACACGAATTATAAAAAAATCAGAACAAACTGATGTTCAGAGCAACGATTTATCTCAGGTTGCAATGCCAAAAAAATTCCATAATTTGCAACCACTCAAGACCTCTAACAAGCTGAACGAAAAATTTGCATGCACGAGGAAACCAATCAAAAAGTGCTGACAGCTAGAAAGAGATTACGAAAATAACAGCCTTCAAAAATTTTCAGTATTGATATGTACACCACTTCTCCAAATTGGGACAAGTAGAAACTCCAGAATATCAAAGAATCCAAATTTCACCAACCTCTCCAACAGCAGCACTTGATCAAGCAACCTTCCATTCTCCAATCCATATTAACCCGTTCAAACTTTTGAATCCGTAATCATTGAATTGCAGCAAGTTTCTTATCTATAACTTCTTACACCACATTGCTCTAAATGAACAAAAATGCAAATGAGGGTCTGACATTACACAGTTCCAGCCTCTCAAGTCACATCTCTACCACTTTTATTGAACATTCAATTACCTCCCTTACGAGCCATCATAATGTCACAATTTCATCATTTTACTTACACCACTTCAAATTGAGCAGATTACCTAAAACCCAATCGAACGCAAGGAATCTGCAATAGTAACTAATCCAAGTGAGGGTTGCATTCTTTGGAATAGAAATCATTCTTGTCTATCAAAGTTCTCAACATGGCCTGAGTGAAATTAGGGTCATTGGGATCACTCGTGGGAGACTCATTAGGTGATTCCAACACTCTGGGCCGCGAAAAACAAAACCCACACCCATTCCCTCTCCTTCTTCCTCCACTACAGTCACCGTGGACAACAATCACCTTACCTTCTTCGTTCCCCGGACGCGATTTCCCAAGAAGACTCTTTCTGCTTCTGACTCTGCGTATTTGCTTCTTCGCTTTCGCGAATTGATGCACAACCACCTTCCCAAAACCACTGACCCTTCGTCTTCTGCGAAGTTGACTCTTCCCCATTTCGGAATCGTCGTCACTGCCTCCTTCGTAACCGCGACGATCGGCGTCCGAGAACGAAATCCCCTCCTCCTCGGAACAACCAGACATCAATTCCAACCGCGCTTGTTTCTGGGTGGCAGCGAATTAGGTCACGCAAATTAGGATTCTCAACTATCATCAAAGTTGAATTTGAGTAATAATAATATTGAATAATGAACAGTTAAGAGGAGAGAGAAATATGGTGCGAAATTGGGCAAAACAAACGAATGAATGCCTAATTGTAAAAAAGAAAAAAAAAAAAAGTGGTAACTAGTTCATTTGATTTGGATTTTAATTTCAACCTTATGTGTATGCATATATACTATGTGTGATGTTTTTCGCAAGCTGCTTCATTTGATTTGATTTGATTTGAATGTGCGAACTCCTTCCTTAATCTTTACGACTCGAAGTCCTTGGTCTTGTAATGCAGAACAGAGTCCACGTGTTCGATGTTAGGTTCAGTTAATCCCTACAGTAGCAGTTTTGTCTTTGGGTTTATTATCTGTGCCTTCGTTTTGATAATGATACTCTGTTCTGTCTGTATCACACATAATTGATTTTGGGACCAAATAACCCTTTTTTTCTCAACAGTTTATCATCCACACAACACAGCCACCATCATAATACAACAAAATTCAAAAAAGCTGGTTCTGTTGCTTTTCGTAAAATTATGACAAACCAATCAAAATAGAAGGATAGTCAATGTTATTAATCAAAATGAAGTTGTGAACTAAAATTTGTGGTGGCCACCTACTAAAGGGATGATGGGTCTATCCAGGGTTGTGTTCAAATCTTTTGAAACTCGTGAAAAAAAAAGTATATTTGAGTTATATTCTAACGTAATTTATTAACTTTCGTTTTATTATTTTATTTTATTGTAAACATTTTAATTGAGTTCTTTTAAAAAAGTAATGTTTATCATGCTTAGTCTTGAATCAATTTCAAATCAAATCTATAATGTTAAGATTTGAAAGTTTATTTTAATGATTGTTAAATTTTAAATTCTTATGACAATAAATAATATTATGTCTATCAAGAGTGTTTCAATTTAAAAGCTTCAAAGTTCAAACGGATGTAATCTATGGTTCACCGAAAGTCTTGTGAGTTAACTCCAAGAGAGTTGATTAAAGGCAAAATATAATTCTTTATATAACATAAAAGTTATTTAAAAATACTTTAACTCAAAATTGATTGTATATTAATAATCAATTCTTTAATATCAAATTAAACACGTAAAATTTATTTAAAATTGTGTTAATTATTACACAATTTCACATCCAATCAATCATAAATCTATTTATTTCTAAAATTGAGAGGTTAAATTCCCTCAAAAATTTTAAAAAGAGTAATTTTATCTGCAAGTAAAAATTAAGGGATCAAAAATATATTTAATTCTACAATTTTTAGAGGAAAAAACATGTAAATATTACTATCAATATAATGTGAGACATTAAATTTATAATAACTAATTATTCATAAATATATATATATATATATATATATATATTTGTTTGAAATGTTAATATTAAAATTAAACGATAATATTTAGATATGAATTTGTTTGTGTTAAATTATAAATGTGATATAATAATATATTAGTAATGTGTATATTAAAATGAATTATGATGTATGATCACTCATAAAATAAAATATAGACATATTATAGAATATGATTCCATACGAAATGAAAAAAACGTAATGTTAATGTGAAAACTTTTAAGTGAAATCACATTTAAATATAATGTAAATATACAGAAACAAATAAAAAGATCTTTCCATATGATATTAGAGATTATTTTTGATTAAAAGAATATTAAGATTAAAAAATAACATTTAAATATTAATGTGTTTGTATTAAATTATAAAATTAATATAATGTATCAATTTATTGTTTTGTTATGTTTTGGGATCGTTGGCTGACGACAAAGAATATATTGATGCAATCAAAGAAGCAAGTGAATTTGTTTCTGGGTATAAACTTAGAAGATTATTTGTTACTTTGTTGTCGATGAATACAATTTCTAAACCAGATATAGTTTGGAATTCTACTTGGAGTATCTTATGTGATGGAATTTTGTACCAAAAAAGGAAGGAGATGAACTTACCAGGTATTTCATATTTTTTTTTAATTTGCTATACATATATATATTTTAATTGTATTATTTACTTATTGCAGGTCTTCAAATTCAGACTGTTGAATTACAAAAACTATGTCTGCTGGAAATAGAGGAAATGCTAATGTTAAATGGTAGAAGTTTGAAAGATTATCCTTCATTACCTCAACTTGATCTTTCAGATGTACATACATTCAATAATAGATTTATTTTTGATGAGCTGCAATATAATAAACAAGACATGGCGAAAGAACATGACAGTTTGTTTAAAGCACTGAATGATGAACAAATTCATGTATATCAGGATATCATGACAGCAGTTCTTTCAAAGAAGGGAGGATTCTTTTTCTTATATGGCTATGGTGGTACAAGTAAGACTTTTATGTGGAAGACATTGTCGGCTAGTCTAAGAAGCAAGGGCATGATTGTTTTGAACATAGCATTAAGTGGAATTGCTTCTTTATTACTTCCTGGTGGAAAAACAGCACACTCTACCTTTTGCATCCCACTGTTAATTAATGATGAATCAACTTGCAACATAGCACAAGGTAGTCTCAGGGCAAAACTTCTT
>Ga0214545_1007994_pt1 | contig 17259 bp, 9 predicted proteins | sample CNSS4metaG_FD_160064 | JGI IMG/M metagenome (GOLD analysis project Ga0214545, IMG submission 160064) | Root nodule microbial communities from cowpea collected in UCLA plant growth center, Los Angeles, California, USA - CNSS4 | ecosystem: Host-associated > Plants > Roots > Nodule | place: USA... | reverse complement strand
ATCCTACTGATTAATGTGCCTTGTATTTTTAAATATTCAGTAAGATCTGATAATAGATGAATGTATATCTGCTAGCATAAGTTGAGGCAAATAGGATTCCAAATATACTATTCTACAGATAATGTCTCATACATAGTTCAACCTGCATGCCAGCTCTAAATTAATTCCATGGTTGGGGAAGCTGGTTGGTATCAATAAAATAACGAGTAAGCTTCATATTAAAACTGATAAGTAATCATATCTTTATGCGGAAATGTCTGTCTAAAACAACATATCTGAGGTTAATACTTCGTCAATTTTCTCTAGTAGTCAATACAGAGTGGTATAAACTGGCTTCTGCACTTTTCTAAATAGTTTCTTTATTTTTAACTTCAAGCTATACTGCTGTCATTAACTACTAAGACTTCTTGGTATCACACTTTGTCATTCATCTGTCCTCCAGGATAGAAACACAAATCTTGAAAAAACAAAACAAATGAATATGCCTAAGTGAATACATTAATTTTCACAGTGCTGCCAGAATGAATGTCTTCTTCAAACTTTGGAAACCATGTAACTCAGCAAAATATTATAAATCTTTTGAAAAAGGGAAGAAATTGACTTTTCTATTTCATTTTCAAAACAAACAGAAACCTCAAAGCTTTGGCAAAGTTGGCGCTCTTAAATAGTCTACAAACGATAACTGATGACAAAGTTGAGATTTCACTACTTTATCTCCGTTAGTCTCCAATAAATAGATGAAAAGAATAAAAATGTACAAAAGGGAGGTCAGGAAACAGTTATAGAGAAATAAATAAAGAATAAAAAACTAGGGAGCATACTGATTAATTAGAGTGTTTCTAATTTTATAACTTACCAGATAGAAAATTAATTTGATTTAAAAACTTTTAAGTTGGTTTCTCGTGTAGTATTGAGTAAGCAGCATGTAGATAGTAGTAAATTTTGGTTAGAAGGAAGAATTGAATATGAACACGCATGGAATTATGCTTCATTAATGTAGGGTTATCAAGTTTATTACCATATTGGCTCTTATGAGTTTCGATCAATGCCAACACATTCCTGAAATGCCAAACTCCTTCAGCAATCACTACCAATAATCACCACAAGAGCATAATCCTTCTGAAAAGTGGTGAAACCGCTTTGAATCTCGGATAATGATGGTACGCCTCTCTATCAGTGAGACAAATTTTGCAGTGTTATGGCAATCCCGACATATTCTGAGATTTTTTATAATAACTAATGGCTTATCAGCATTACAAACCAAAAGTCCATAGGCTAGTGCTATCTTCTCACTATGTTTGTTAATCATATCTTTTTTCACCTCTACATCAACATCATGTAGAATGGATTCAGTTTCAGAAACAAAACCAACTTCTTGAATTCTTCTCATAGTCTCTTCCAGCTTCTTGTGTATTTTGTCTGAATCAGGGTGAGAGTAATCATCTACCAAAAAACGGTGAATTTTATTCCCGTGCTCAATAAAGCTGTATCCAGGGTTTCTGGTAAGAACTTTAGTCTTCATTAAAGCCCTCACTTTTGATGCATCACTCCACAGACCTGCAGCAGAATAAATGTTGGAAAGCATGATATAGTTTCTAGGGTCTGAAGGATTTAATGCAATCAAATTCTCTGCAGCTTCCTTCCCAATACTGGTGTTACGATGAACCCTACAAGCACCAAGAAGAGCACCCCAAACTTCACAATTTGGCTCTAATGGCATGTTCTTTATCAGCTGATGAGCATCATTGACTAGACCAGAGCGACCTAGAAGATCAACCATACATGAATAGTGATCCAATTGAGTTTGAACTTTGTAAACCTCAGACATGATTTGGAAATAGTACTTTCCTTCCCGGACAAGCCCTGAATGACTACAAGCACTTAACAGATGAGTAAAAGTAACATGATCAGGCTCCAAACCTTCCCTTATAGACCTTTCAAAGAATTCTATTGCTTCTTTCCCCCGCCCATGCACGGCATACCCTGCAAGCATAGCAGTCAATGCCACTTTATCAGGCTTGCTTATCTCTGCAAAGACCTTGTGAGAAACACTCAATTTCCCTAACTTTGAATACAAGTTCAAAAGAGTAGTCGCAATTGTTATATTTTCATCAAGACCACAGGTGAATACTACACCATGCATGGCCTCTACCAATCTTCCCCAATGTAAATTTTCACAGGCTTGAAGCAAGCTCACCATTGTGGCTTCATCGGGAAACAGTCCATTTACCCTCATCATATTAAAATAATTAACAGCTTCATTAGGGATTCCATTCTGTGTCCAAACAGCCACCATTGAGTTCCATGACACCATACTCTGCTCCGGCATTGCCCAAAACAGCTTGAAAGCAGAGTCAACACTGCCAAACTTCCCATACATGTTAATAAGGGCATTAACAACCTTCACCTCCAACTCCATACCCAATTTCATTACACAACAATGAAGATAGCAGCCCTCATCTCGGGCTTTAGAAGAAGTACAAGCCGAGATAATAGATATCATTGTAAGCTCATTCAATTCGAGTGCCATTTCAGACCTCATTGTAGAAAACACACTCAGACAATTACAAAGGTCTCCTCTTTTAGAAAATCCAGAAACCAAAGAGTTCCAAGAGACAGAATCCTTGTGGGGCATTTCATCAAACAGCTTCTGTGCATCTGGGACGGACCCCTTGTTAAGATAACATGAAACTAACTGATCACCAATGAACCCATCTCTGTAATCCAGAGATTTGACCACTCGGGCATGAATGACCCTGCAACAGGAGACAGAACATGAAGATTTCAGAGTAAGGAGTAGAGAGGAAAGAAGAGGGTCACAACAATATGATGAAATGGAAAGGGACCGAAGAGAGGTTTCTAAGAGAAGGGAACAACATTCAGGAAAAGGAGGGAACAAAGTTTGGAACGTTATAGGTTTTAGTCTATGTAACTTAGGACCCAAGATTTTTGCATGGAACAACCTAAACATGTTACTCTCATGCAAATCTTGTGCATACGTGTGGTAAATTTTCAGAAATTTCTATTGGAGTACCATACACTATGCAATTTTAATTATATATCCTTCACTGTATTATACATGCTTTGTATCTTTCAAATAATAAATGATAATTAATATATATATATATATATATATATATATTAATGTTTTAAAGTATAATCTCTAATTTCAAAGAACTTCATCTTGTTAAAATTTTATCATCACCCAATATGATATTAGAGTTTCGACGAACGTCAAAAATAGAAAATATTGAACATCAAAATATTCTTTTGTGTTAAAAATAGTTTACCGGACGTTTGAAGAAATTGTACAAATAATTGGTGTCTACTTTAGTTTCAATTCTCAATTACAATATACTTTTCAAAAATGTATTTTTTGTTAATGAATTTTTATACGAAGTTATTCTTTCAAAATGAAAGGATATTACATCTTAAATTTGGAGAAATATATAATGCACCAAAATTGTAATTCACTTTTAAAATATTTTAGCTCAATCATTCTTGTCACTATTGTTTAATGTAAGGTCCACTTATATTTTAGCTCTAATGTTTAAGGGCTGCCCCAAATCAGTTGGGCTGGCCCAAATAGAACCAAAGACCCTAAATTGCCCTAACCTCACTCATTCTTCGCACTTTTAGAAAACAACCGCCTTGTTCCTCTCTTCTCTCCCAAAACTATGCTCTGGTAGGGTTTAGAGCTCACTCGTGCTCAAGTTAGCTCAACTACTTTCGACTCCATGTAAGTTGATTCTCAACTCATATTAGTTTTCCTCTAAGTCTTACTTTTCGTACTTCCACTAGAGGTTCACTGTGGTGACCTCGCTTTCTTTCTGTGCCGTTGTTCCAGTTCGTAAATCTGCTCCTGGAGCTACTGGGTTCATTGGCTTAAGGGTCAAAGTCTGTTATTAGCCTCTTTCCAGGTAAGGGAAGCTAAGGTTCACTTGTTCATAACGTTTTCTGCTTGCTTTGCTGTTATTTCATGATTGCATGGTTGTTATGCTACTATGAGCTTATGAAATGCCTTATTGAGTCGTTTGGGTTGTGTTTGTTGGACTGTTGTACGAGAGAACGGTGGTGAGCACTGGTTTTATCGCCCAAGCAAGCACGTCTCGCCTAGGCGAGACTAACAGAGGCTCCGTTTTGAGTGAGGCGCAGTCTCGCTCAGGCGAGGAGGGCTCGCCTAAGCCAGAAATCGCAGGAAGCCATTGTTCCCCTTTTCGAGTTCTCGCCTAGGTGAAAGGAGCTCGCCTGAGCGAGAGAACCCTCTTACCTGAGCGAGACCTTTCTGCCTGAGCGAGAAGCTGGGCGAGAATGTGTCTTGCTTTATTATTTCCCTTTGTTCTTGGATGAATGACATATGCTTGGTTGGATTACTAAGGCATGATTTGAGTGATGTTGCTTGTATGGAATGGTTCATGGGCTGAATATGATGAGTCTAGTATGGTTCTGGTATGGAATATGAATGAAGGTTGGTTATAAATGTTGGCATGAGATTGATATACTTGATTGTTGGAACATGTTGTTGGTATGGTTAGGACGTAATTCCATGATAGTTTTGTGGTGGTGCCTCATTGGTTAGGACGTAATTTCATGAATCTCTAGGTGAGATCTCATGGTGGTGCCTCAGTTGGTCAGGACATAATTCCATGACCCCTATTAGTGAGAGTTCATGGTGGTGCCTCATTTATATAATTTAGTTAGGATTCAAGGTAAGGATTGCATCCTGACACTCTAAAGAGTTAATTAGTCTCACATAGAGCGTACTGACTCAAGTGGTGAGAGTAGCAGGAGGCCTGGAACACTTTAAGGGCTAACCTTGTGTGTGGGGGAAATAAGACACTAACAATTAGCTCGGTAGAGTAGTAAAGGCCACCACAAGTGCAAGCATCCGCTGAATCCAACTAATTATATGTATCCGGATGAGTCGTGTCTTGAGTCTTAGTGTATAGTTTGCAAGTTATAACATGATTGGTTGACATATGTATCTTGGACTATGAAATTGTATGTAACTGTATGATAAATCATTTTCTACTCTAACTTATCCTTTGCTTGTTTGATTGTCATGTGTGTGGTCTTCTCTCTTTGCGATGATCATCAATTTATCGATGTGAGCAGATGCAAAAAATCCTCATGGTCAATAGGGAAATGGTGACTCTGCTACATAGCTTGGACTGGATTCCGTTTAATTGGACTTTTCTTTTAGGGCTATGACCCATGTATTGTCTTGTCTCTGGCCTCTATTTTGAATTACTATTGATCCTTACTATACTTTGTTACTGACATCGTGGTGTGCCTTAATTTTTATTTTGATTCTTGTTGGATAATTGTAAGGAGTAGTGTTTATACTCTAAGACTTTGTCTTGCCTCTTATATCATCTGTGTGACATTTCCTTTAATTAGGGTTATTAATTAAATGAAGTGTTACATTTAATATTAACTAGATACTGTATGTGAGTGCAATGCGTGCATGCCGTGATCCCATCACTGATCAGTACGTATTTGACAAGATACTGAGATCATTGCCACCAAAGTTTGATCACATTGTGGTGACTATTGAAGAAACACGTGATACAGGGTCTATGGAGTTAGAAGAGTTACAACACTCTTTGGACTCGCATGAGCATAGGTTGGTTGAGCGTAGACAGATTCAAGAGCAAGCTCTGCAAGCTCGGTTACAATCTCATGACAAGGGAAAAGGCTTCAAGAAAGGCTTCAAGAAAGGTGGTAAGAAGAAACATGGTCAAAAATGGGCTCGAGAAAAGAAAGGGAAAGAGGCCAGTGATCAAGAAAGATCACAAGAATGATGATGAGTCTGACCAAGAGAAGGAATGGAAGTTTGATAAGCGTAAGGTGAGGTGTTATAATTGTCAAAAATTCGGCCATTTTGCAAAAGAGTGTTGGAGTGGAGATGGTGCGAAGAACAAGCCAAAGAATCGTGCTCACCTAGCTCAAGATGACACTTCAGATTCGGAGGCAGTGATGCTAATGGCTCGAATAAATTGTGAAGATGCTGCTAACACTGCCTGGTACCTAGACTCTGGGTGTTCAACCCATATGACAGGCAAGAAGGAGTGGTTTGTCAAGATGAAGGAGGCAGCTAATGGAAGAATCAAATTTGCTGATAATAGGAGTCTTGTGGCAGAGGGGTCAGGCAGAGTGGTGTTGCGAGGAAATGATGGGAGAGAAGTGGTGATTGAGGAAGTACTATATGTTCCAGGGCTGAAAACTAATCTGATAAGTCTCGGACAACTCTTGTAAAAGGGGTTTGTGGTGACAATGAAGAATAATTGCCTTAGCATCTTTGACCAGAATAAACAACTGGTTGTGAGTGCAAGTCTGGCTAAAAATAGGACTTTTCGTGTTGTAATGGAAGCAGTCAAGCATCAATGTTTTTCTATGATAAGGAATGATTCAGAATGGCTATGGCACCTACGGTTTGGGCATTTAAACTTCAGAGACTTATCCAGGCTAAGTCAGTGTACAATGGTTAAAGACTTGCCACATATTAGAGTACCTGAAACTGTTTGTAAAGAGTGTGTGGAGTGCAAACAAACCAGAAACAGCTTCCAAGAAGTGCTACCTCAAAAGTCTGCAGCGAAGCTAGATGTCATCCACTCAGATGTATGTGGGCCCATGCAAGTTGATACACCGGGAGGTAGTAGATATTTTGTTTTGTTTATTGATGATTGGACTAGGAAGGCATGGATTTACTTACTTAAACGCAAGGGTGAGGTACTGGATGTGTTCAAAAAATTCAAGAACATGGTGGAAAGGCAGTGTGGCCAGAAAATAAAGAAGCTAAGGTCTGATGGTGGTGGAGAATACACCTCCAGTGAGTTTAGAAGATACTGTGAGGATACAGGCATAGTGCAGGAGATCACACCACCTTACACACCAGAGCATAATGGCACAGCAGAGAGGAAAAATCGCACAGTGCTAAATATGGTGAGATGTATGCTGAAGAGTAAGAGTTTGCCAAAGTATTTGTGGGGAGAGGCAGCTGTAACAGCCACATATATTCTGAACAGAACACCTACAAAGAGGTTAAAGGCCATCACACCTGAGGAAGCGTGGTCAAATGAGAAACCCAGTGTCAGCCATTTGAAAGTGTTTGGTTCAGTTTGCTATAAACATGTTCCAGACCAACAGAGAAGGAAACTTGATGACATAGGAGTGTCATTGATCCTAGTAGGATATCACACAACTGGTGGATATATACTATTTGAACCTAAAATAGGTCAAGTAGTGGTGAGTAGAGATGTTGTAGTGGATGAGATAACTGACTGGAATTAGGAGAAAAAGGAGCCAGAAGAACCAAGAATTGTGCTGGAAGAGAATGTTACAGAAGCGGACGTAAATACTGCAGACCCAAGTGCAAGGGTGCGCAAGTCTTCCAGAACTTCACAACAGCCTCCTCATTTGAGCGACTATGAGCTATCCTATGATACTACAGTTACTACTGAAGGTAACCTTGTTCACTATGCTCTAATAGCTGATTCCGAGCCTATTGAATTTGCACAAGCAATAGTTGATGAAAAATGGTTGAGAGTAATGCAAGAAGAGATTAAGTCCATTAATAGAAATGAGACTTGGGAGTTGGTGAAGCTACCTGATAATAAGAAACCGATAGCATTGAAGTGGGTGTATAAAGCCAAAATAAATCCACAGGGAGATATAGTGAGGTACAAGGCGAGGCTAGTAGCTAAAAGCTTCTTGCAAAAGGAAGGAATTGATTATGGTGAGGTCTATGCTCCAGTAGCAAGGACAGAAACAATAAGATTGGTGGTTTCAATTGCCATACAACACAATTGGTCAATGTATCAACTAGATGTTAAGGCGGCATTCTTGAATGGAAAGTTGGAAGAAGAAGTTTATGTAGTTCAGCCACAGGGATTTGTTAACAGCAAGCATCCTGATCTTGTGTACAGGCTGAAAAAGGCTCTCTACGGACTCAAACAGGCTCCAAGGGCTTGGAACCAAAGAATTGATGCTTTTATGAGTGAGGTTGGATTTGAAAAGTGTGCTTCTGAACACGGTGTATACGTGCAGTGCTGTGAGATTGAGGGAAAACCAGAAAAATTGATAGTGTGCCTGTATGTGGATGATCTTTTGGTCACAGGGAGCAGTGAAAAACTTATATCTAAGTTTAAGCTGCAGATGTTAACTGAGTTTGAAATGAGCGATTTGGGGAAGTTGAACTACTTCCTTGGAATTGAATTCACAAAAACAGAAGATGGAGTCTTGATGCACTAGTCAAGGTATGTGTTGGATATGCTGTGGAAATTTGGAATGGACAACAACAACTCTACAAGTACTCCAACAGAGGTTGGGTTGAGACTAGAAAAAAAGCCAGAAGAGGAAGCTGTGGATCCAACAACTTACAGAAGTATAATAGGAAGTTTGAGGTATCTGTGTAACACACGACTAGATATGAGTTACAGTGTTGGCCTGATTAGTATGTTTATGCAGAATCCTAGAGTCTCGCACATGAATGCAGCCAAGCGTGTTCTGAGGTATGCACGAGGAACAATCAACTCTGGTATTCTGCTGGCAAAGGAGAAGCAAGGTGAAGATCTAAAGTTAACAGCATATTCAGATGTTGACTGGTGTGGTGATAAATTTGACATAAGAAGTACAGCGGGATACATATTTTTCTTAGGAACAACACCAATATCATGGAGCTCAAGGAAGGAATCAGTGGTTGCTTTATCCTCTTGTGAAGCAGAGTATTTAGCTGCATGTGAAGCTTCATGTCAAGCTGTTTGGCTGTGTTCATTAATGAGGGAGTTGGAGGTTGAGCTAAATGAGAAGGTGAAGTTGCTGGTTGATAATAAATCAGCCATCAATCTGGTTCATCACCCTGCTTCTCATGGGAGGAGCAAACATATTGAAACCAAGTTTCACTATATAAGAGAGCAGGTCAACAAGGGAAGCCTGGAGGTGGAATATTGCAGTTCTGAAAAGCAATTGGCTGACATATTCACAAAGCCTTTGAAGCTTGATCGTTTCAGTCAACTAAGACAACTTATTGGTGTCAGAAGTGTTAGCTAGATGGTGTTTGGCTTAGGGGGGTATGTTAGTGTTGTAAGCCAAAATAAACAGCTGTCCATTTGTTATGATAGTTGTATTAAAAGTCTGGTTGTTTCCTTTTCTGTTAACCGCTTCAATAAGTCACGTTCTGCTGTATAAAAGATTTGTATTGCATTTATTCATTTTTAGAGTGAATGAGACGATACGCACTTTTCTTGCATCTCTCTCTTAAACCCATTATACTTTTCTTGCATCTCTCTTAAAAAACCCATTACATATTGCTAAAACAAGATTCATTGTATTTGTGTTACTAGCAGTATATCCCAACTAACTCACTTGCACTTGTAATATACCATCCATACTGCGTACACTTTTGCATAAGTCAACAAAATGTGAGTTGCAAATAACAAAGTGTCACGATTTAATTCTATTTTAGGACACTTAGCCTTTGTCATGGGATATATGCACCTACTAGGGGTAGCAATGCGGTTGGCCCCGCCCGTTTAGGTCTGGTTTGCATTTGACCCGTCTCGTATAACTGTGAACCTGTGAGCCAGTCTGCTTTTTTTTTTATTTTTTTTTAAATTCTTATGATAAAACTTTCGGTGTTAAAAATATTGGGAAACTTTAAGAAGTTCACAAAGTTAAGCAAAGACTTTGGGGAGTTGGATGATAAATTGATAATTTAACATTTTAATCATATTCATATTCGTACTATGACATACACGTTATATTATTTAAATTTTAACACATTAAAAAATACATAATGCTTATCTTTTTGCAGTCATACAAGAATTTGAAACGTTAATGCAAGAGTCCATAAAAAAAGTAACTGATATACATAAGTGCAAGTTTTTTTTATGCAGGCTTGCGGACCAGCATGAGCAGGCTTCTGTGGGTCGGGCCTATGGGCTAATTATCCTAGCCCGCCCTGTGTTATTTTTGCGAGCCTGCGAGTTGGTCCAACGGGCCAGGCCCATATTGCCACCCCCTACCACCTACAACAATATCTCCATGAACAATTGTCTTACTGAGAATCAAACTCGTAACCTATGATGCTCAGATACGGATACAGATACGAACACGACACGGACACAGATACATGAGATACGACAAAATTGAAAAAGTATAAGACACAGACATAGCAATATACATATTAAAATCTAATAATTATATTTCATAATAAAAAAAACATTTAAAATATCATAATGTTTGAGCCTTATATATATTAATCTTCATCAAAAATACAACTTCTAATTCTGGTTCATTGAGAGATAGGCTAGCAATATCAAAAATTTCATTATCATCCATTGAAAAATCATCCCAACAATATCCCACATGCTAGTTTCCTTTTCCTTGTATTTTGAGGAGTTTCTTGAAAGAAGACGAAGGTATGGAAGATTATTTTTTATCCTTTTATTTCCATTTTTATTTAAATGTTTTTGGGTTTATTTTAATAGAAGGTATGAAAGATTATTTTTTATCCTTTTATTTCCTTTTTTTTATTTTAAATTTTTTGGATTTATTTTAATACAATGTATGGAAGATTATTTTTTACCCTTTTATTTCTATTTTTATTTTAATTTTTTTGGGTTTATTTTAATAGAATGTATGGAAGATTATTTTTTTATCTTTTTATTTTCCTTTTTATTTTAAATTTTTTGAGTTTATTTTAATAGAAGGTATGAAAGATTTTTTTTTATCTTTTTATTTCCTTTTTTATTTTAAATTTTTTGGGTTTATTTTAATAGAAGGTATGAAAGATTATTTTTTATTCTTTTATTTCCTTTTTTATTTTAAATTTGGTAGGTTTCCCTTTATTCTCTAAAAAATGGAAAACAAAAATACTAATCATGCCAATCAAATCCTAAGCGAGATTACTAAAACGTGAATAGACAAAACGTGAACAGATGCATCGCTCGGATACGCGACAAATTCTCCTACTTGGACTCAGAGTCGCGCGTCCACAGTGTCCGCCTGCACGTGTCGCAGAGCCTCGCCGCGTCTGATCCATGGAGAAGCTTCCGACACCGCGTCGTGCAGGTGTCCACCGCGCCTCCGCATCTGCGTCAGGAGCGGGAAGCGTCAGTCAAGCGCTGTGTCGGAGCATCACAGCTTGTAACCTTGACTCCATTACTAATGATTGAATTGAGAGCTTACCACTAGATCAAAAGTTATAGTTGATGACTTGGGTGTAACTTTTTCTGCTTAAAAGTGTAACAACTTAAGGGTCAAAATTAATGTAACTTGGTTTGCTTGGTCTCTGTCATAGAATAATTGATGTTACCTGTACAACCTACAAACTCAAGGCATCTCATTAAAGTTATCTCTTGTTGGTAATTTATTCATGTGTAATCTCCACACCAGACACCAACCTTATTTGGAACTTTTAGATTCCATATCTCCTTTAATGCATTGTCCACTTAACCACCCATTCTTATTCTAAGAAAATTGTTGTATGCATTCCTAACTGAAAACAACTTCATTCTTCTCCATCATCCAAACTTACTTGTTAGTACTTTTGAATAATAACATTACCATTGTCTACCATTAATGACTCCTCTTCCTATACAAAAAGCTCTCTTTTTCACCAAAATTTCCATACCCATACTTTTTCTCTTCTCATTTTCTTTTTATTATCAAAAATAGCTTGTTGTACTTAGTTGTAAACATTATTGCTTATTCTACTCTTCGAACCAAAACATTGTGGTCTCTCTCTAGTTATGAGTTTTAATAAATTATTCTTTTATCAACGAAGAAAGCAGTATATAATAAAAACCACAAGAGATGTTCATCTTTTTACAATAAAATAAGAATAAAAATAAAATGATTATGTTGTATTTATAGTAAATAATTTCAAATATTTATTTTTTATGAGTCTCGAAATTTAAGAAACCCCTTACAAATGTATATACTACAAATTAAAAGCATAATATCATTAATACCATTTTATTGAATGATCTTTTACTTGTTTTACTATTTTTCCTTTTTAAAATTAGTGATGTAATACTCTTGAGTATTCCTTTTATTATATATATATATATATATATATATATATATATAAAAAATAAATTTATATATTATTATTATTATATTATTTATATAATTTAGTTTTAAAAGATTTTATTTAAATTTAAAAATCATGTTTTCTCTTTTTGTTGTAATTTTTTTTATTTGGTTTCTTTCTCTTCGATACCTCAATCTCTTTCTCTGTTCTTCTTTCTATTTTAATTTTCATCCTCAATCTCTTATCATTTTCAAAATCAAACTGCACCACAACAAAATTAAGAAGTTAAGGAACATTTTGGACTGAACAACTTTTTCTTTTGAGTAAGTTCATTTTTTACCCTTTTTTTCCGAAACAATATGTTTTCCTCTTGTATGTGACTTTTCTACGCTCTAGGCATATATCTATCTGTTAGAGACCATAAAATCATGCTCTAATTGTTGATCAAACTCTCTTTATATGGATAAAGCTATTTTAGCCTTTGAAGTTGTATAAGGGAAGAACAATATTATGACTCTACTTTAAGGTAAGGGAAGCTAATCATTTAGAACGTGTTAATTTTCTAAAAATATTGAGTCTTGATTTTGATATTTAGTTTGCGGTATTCATAATTTTATCTTTTCCTAAATAGGTGTGAGGTGACAAATTTATATTAGAAAAATTATGATAAAAAGTAGAAGAATTGATTCTTTTTTCAAGAGGAAGGCTTGTGATGAAGATGAAAAAAATACATTTACGTTATCTAAACTTGAGAAACTTTACGATAATTTAAAAATTGAAGAAAATGAAAAACAACTCTCTAAAGTTCCTAAAGTTACATACAATGAATTTGAAAATACTTTAGAACGTGATCTGGGGAAACGTCCTCAAATTTAGCAATACCCACCAAATCAAATTGATGAGGTACGAAAGATTTATCTAAAATGGGATCCATATCAAGTGCATCTTGAAAATTATCTGTTGTCCAGTAAAAATGATCATCCAAGAAGATTTCAATACATATGATTTAACTTATTTCTTTCATGGTTATAGTATTTGCCATTAAAAGATGCTCCATATTACTTACTGTGCTATCTTTTTAGTAAAAAATCAAGTGAAACAATCTGGCTTAGATGTTTTCATTGTTACAAGTAATTGAGTTAATTTTCATTGAATTCTAATTGGCATTGAGTTGATTGTTATCAACATGTTTTAACTTTTTTTAGTGTTTTTTTATGTTTTAAAAGTTTTTATAGCAAACACTATGACAATCTATATGGAAATGGATATTACAACAAACTTCAGCTCTCATTCAATTATTGAAGTTTTTAAGTCATTGAAAGAGCGTTGAGAAGCACTTTGACTAAAGGTAACTTTTGTTTTTTTAATATATGATTTTTGATAATAAACTTTATGTTACACTTTCCTATACACTATTATCATTTTTTTATTTTATTATCATATGTGCTTATTTTGAATAGAGAAAATGATGTGATGAATTTTTTTTTTAATGTAGAAAAAATAATTTATATATAAAAAATATAATTTAGCCTCCCTAAAATATTGGTCCAAAATTCTGCCTAATAATTTATATATATTAAGAAATTTAACATTATAAATCAAAAACACTATTGGTTTGGGGTCAAGGAGGGATACCTCAACCAACATATCAACATAAAAATACAGGACACCAAACATCCACGTTGACAGTATTATCTTAGGAAGTATGGCATATGTTAGATAATAAAGGATTAAGGATAATCAATCAGACAAAGAAATCCTAAAAAGGGACAAGCCTACAAATCTTAGGCTTATAAGAATCAAGGCCCATGCAGGTACTATAAATAGTCATTGTTCACGAGGTATGTCAGTAGATTTCCATTAATTGCATCATTTATTACTTGTACCACACAACTAACTTGAGCATTAAAGTGTCTTTGTAGGTTCACCCATCGAGGTCTCTTGTGACCAGACCAAAGGTAGATACATAGACGAGTGTAACCGAAGACACACTACGCAAAAATTTTCAATAGACAATTTTTTTTTATAATAGATAACGCTTTTCAGGCACTATCTATTGGAGCGATGTCTATCAGTAAAGAACGCTTGTAAAAAAGTGTTATCTAATGACACATTATAGACAACGCTGTGTAGACAAGTGGTATCTATATATTTTCCAACAGATAACGCTTTCTACAAAAAGTGTTGCCTACCGGTGTTATCATAGACAACGCTTGGCTAAACAAGTGTTACTATAAGAGGATCTTTTCCCCAATAGATAGCGTTTGTTCAAACAATCGTTGTTTATTATTTATCAATATATAGCGTTTTTTGAAACAAGCATGTCTATTGGTTCGATTTTTTTTTTAATTTATTTAATTTTTGTTCATTCGTTCTCATTTTAGTGTTACTTGTAGAAAACATTTATAAAAACTATAACAACCAATAAAAAACTAACCAAATGTGTTTCAGATTGTAGGGTGAGTAGTTTTAAGGATAGTATTGCATCACCAATGGACAATGATGACCATGTTGATTAATTAATTAATAATTTGTGATTAATGGAACCAACAAGACATGAGTAATTTCACTAAATTCTCTGCCAACAAAAACAAACAACATAATTATCGTGACATAAATGGTTTGAATGATGTTTAAAATGTTTCCAAGTTTGGACATGTTCATTGTACTTGTATTGTGTTATGTTAAAGATTTTCAATTCAAACCATCACATTTCTAAATATGCTAACTAATTCTATTCTTTGAATCACATGCCAATAACATCTTTGAACTTGAAATCAAGCAAAACTAAAATGAAGGGGCCTAGAAATTCTTATATAGTTAAAACGTAATAAAGTTTATATATTAAAAAGAAAGTATAAAGTCACATGAAAAAAATTAGGAAGAGCTAAGATTTCTAGTACTCATCCATCATGTCCCATATTTGGCTGACTATGCGGCCAAAATACTTCAAACAAAACATTGTTCCCAACCTCCCTTATTTAGTTATATAAGGAAATATACAACTAACCTATAAGCATTTACTAATGAGATAAAAACACCAATATTCCCTTCAATTATTGTTGTCAGAATATTGTTGATATCTGCAACTAGAAAAATACTACAACAAAGATCAAATAAATTAAATTAGTCAATCAAAATCCTACTACAAATGAATTATATATACAATTAAGATAACTTACATCTATTGGAATTGTCCCTCCTTCACAATATGTGACAATTTCCTTCATATAGCAACAAATGTAATACCTACAATCATGGTCGTTGGATTGTTTTGGACACTAGAAAACCAAAAGTAGAAAATATAAATATAATTATTATTAACCTTCAAATAAAACAACATCATTTGATCTTCAAATACAAAATTGTAATCTACCTTAATTTGTATCCACTTGATATTGCTTAACTTAGACTTTGAAACTAGAGATCCTCTTTGAGCTTAGTAGGTTTGTATAACCCTTGTTAATAAATAAAAATAAAGCATATATAAGTAAAAAAATATATATACAACTAAAAATACACACACACACACACACACACACACACACATATATATATATATATATATATATATATATATATGTGTGTGTGTGTGTGTGTGTGTGTGTGTGTGTGTGTGTGTGTGTGAATCACATCAAGGAAATTCTTACATGTCAAACAACTTCTGCAAATCTTGTCTCATATTAATGTCTTTCGCCAATGGGTGAATTATCTCCATTTTAAGATTGATTCCGAGCAAGACCCAATGTTGGCTAAAATTGGAAATGAATAAAAAAAATAGATTTTGTGCATCTAACTTGAAAATAATACATTATTTGATAAAGTTAGGAAAAAAAGTATTACCATGTATTGATAGGTGCAAAAACAAACTTATCAATCACCCCATTATCAAGAAATTATTTTTTGCTTTCTCTCTTTCATTGGTAGTTCATGTGTTGTTATTTGGAGTGATAAAAATAAGAACTCCTTATGATTTGGCTTAATGAAAGTTTGATATATGTACCTTACAAAGAAAAATATAAGAATTAAAAGTTAGTAAAATCATAAGAGCTACTAATTAAAGATTAAAGTCAATGATAAAAACTAGTATATTGTACCCAATATATATAGAAATTGTAGTTGCACCAAGCCATGCATAGTCAATAACTTCTCCAATAATTTTTGCATTAATGATTTTTGGGTTAATTATGTTTTTGGTCTCTAAACTATTAAGCGATTTTGGTTTTGGTCCCTCTTTTAAAGTTTGCTCTATTTAGATCCTTATCATTTTAAAATTTATGGAATTAGTCCTCAAAAATTAACGCCGTTAACATTTTTTATACTTGACAAACAGAGTACCACGTCATCCATTCACTTTTAGACATGTGTCGATGTTTAAATTACATGTCATCCGTTCTTCCTCCCACCACAGATGCTCCCGTCTCCGATGAGTTCTAAATTGTGTCGTTTGCTTTTTCGCTACAACTAGGATTGATGATGTTCGTTTCTTCTTGTTGGTGTGTTTCAGATCTGGATTCACCATGAGAGGCCAGCGAAGCTATGCTGCTCACCGTTGCATCGTTTATCGAGGTCGTCATTGACGACCATATTTTCTTCCTTTGACGCGAATTGCAAGAGGTTTCCCCATCCTTTTTCACCCTGCGCCAAGCACCACCCAGCCGTAACATTTCTAACATCAACGCGATTAAGAGAGGTTTCCGGAGTGTGACATCGACCATAAACGTCACCTGCGTTGCCGCTTTTCACTTTCTTCACCAACACATGCGATTAGGGTTTTGGTTGGGTTTTGTGAGTGTTGAGTGTGTTAATAATGGTGACTGTTGGAAGATGTTTTTTTTTTAATCAGACTTGCAGAAGAGAATGAAGGTGGTAACAGGTTCTCTGATTGTGTCTACGAGTGAAGAAAATTAAGCATAGCGGAAAAAAAAGATAATTTTGATGATGGGGTTCCTTTATGTACGATGTATGAAGATTAATTTCTTTGGATTCTCTATAATTTTCTGTTAATTGCTCTGGGTTCTCTGTAATTTTTTGTTCCAAATAATTTTTAGGTTGGGATTTTTGATAGTTGAAAAATTTAAAGTTGAGTGGAAATAATGGAATGATTGGGGTTTTTATCCTTTTCCCCTGTAATTTTTCATCAACCCTTCAAAAGAGTTCAAAACGTTAAAAACAAAGTAATTAAAGTGATTTTATGTTTTCTATGAATGTGATGTTTGAAA
>Ga0214545_1007986_pt1 | contig 17275 bp, 9 predicted proteins | sample CNSS4metaG_FD_160064 | JGI IMG/M metagenome (GOLD analysis project Ga0214545, IMG submission 160064) | Root nodule microbial communities from cowpea collected in UCLA plant growth center, Los Angeles, California, USA - CNSS4 | ecosystem: Host-associated > Plants > Roots > Nodule | place: USA... | reverse complement strand
TATATATATATATATATATATATAACATGATAATGTTATAAACATTATATAATAATAGATTATGTTTAGTTGTTTTAAAGTATATGTATAATACAAGTTTATCTTTAGAATAAATGGTGCAAGTTCAGAAAGAGATAGAATTTCAATTAATAAGATTTCGTAATTATATTTTTATATTTACCTTTAAGTGAGGTGTCCCTAATCTCATTCTTATTTATATTTAGTTCTCGTTCCTAATTATTTATTTAATTATATTCATCTCCAGATATGCACTGGTCCTATTTATTCAATTTATATTTATTCTCAATTACTTATTTATATTAATCTCCAGTTCCGTACTGGTCCTTTCTATTTATTTATATTTATTTTAATTATTCATTGATCCTATCTATTTATTTATTTATATAATTATATGGCTTAATATTGAAATAAAATTTATGATAAATAAAGATTTGATTATTGTAGTTGGAGGTATAACCTTGGAGATTTAAACGAGTTAGTATTACTAAAGATGAGATGTTCTTAAGTTACTTTGTTGGCCATGAGCTCATTTATCCTAACTAGTCACTACAAAATTAATCAATATCTTTATAAAGTATGATAAAATCCAGTTTTATGGATTTGGGAGAATTTTCATTTTATTTTATCTTATTATGATATGTTGTATATATATTTTTTGTGATCTTTGTCTCACTTCCCTATTTTATGATTATGTGTGAAAAACAAAATGTTATAACCTCATCATAGATGGTCGCTCCCAACATGCCTGATCCCTTCTTCGCTGACATTGTGACTATTTTTCCAGGGAATGCATGGCAAACTAATGCAGTGAATAATTCTGTAACATTTCAAGGAACGAGAAACTCCACCATTACTTTTCTCTCTGCTCCAAATGTGCCGATTGTCATCGAAGGAAAAATCAGAGTTACCTTCTATTTACCCCCAACAGTCCAAGTAAACCCCATCCATAGCCTTTTCCCTCCACCTGTTTGAAAACCAGTACATGAGGGGGAAACTGTAAATAAATAACACTCCTTCCTCTTCTAGTGTAGGAAATATAGAATGTACTAAACGGGGTAGATATAAGATGCATACAGTATTGTAAATATATATATATATATATATATATATATATATATATATGTGTGTGTGTGTGTGTGTGTGTGTGTGTGTGTGTGAATATTTTAAGTATAATTATATATCATCGTATAATTTTGCCTTTAAATTTTATTGTAGGAAATAATAATAATAATAATAATTAAATAAAAATAATTTTTTTTCGTCACAGTGACTTGTCTTGGTGATCAACTCAAAGAATTATTAAAAAAATCTTAGGTTTGTGCATTTCTTGTGTTGGTGATCAACTTCACAAACCCATAACTTTAAGGTTTTGGATTGGGATTGAGGTGATATTAATGTTAGCATAAATGGTTTGATGATTTGGTGTTCGAAGATTTGATGAAGATATATGAAATCATTGCATTGGAACATGTTAAAGCCATGATAAAATTGATCAAGGTGTGAAGAGTTGATGATTTACGTGTTGATCAAGCTTGGGGTGTTTATTGAATCTGAGGTTCACATGAAGAACACAAAGTTTGAAGATTGGTGCTAATAGTGTAGACCATTTCGCATTGTATAAATGTATAGGGTATGATTGGTGTCTTTTAACCTGTTGAATGGTTTTTTAACATATTAAGTGGTTTGCTGCAGTAGTTTTATTTGTTACATATTCAATTAGTTGAATTATTCTTTAATCGTTTGATTTCACTTAAGTCAAGTGAAATCAACCGATTGAATGAAATCATTCTGAATTATATGGAAAATTTTTCTAGATCATATAGAAGTGCAACCTTTGGTGATTGATCTTTGATCTTTCTTTGAGTAATTTTGCTTGTTTTAGGAAATTGGAGAAAGAGTTTTTCTTGGCTAGGGAGAGCCTTCATTCAGGTTTGATCTTTCTCAAGTTTTTGGGCGTTATCTGGTGGTTTTCCAGGTCTGCAAGTGTGATATTGTTGTGCTTGTTGTGATTCTTGTGGGACTCAAGAGTCTTGATTTGTATTTTTGCTTATTTTAAAATTGTAATCTTGTGGATTGTGTAAATCTTTTGAAATAGTGCAAGTTAGGCTTGAGTTGCCTTGACAAATTGGATGTAGCTCATATTTGAGTGAACCGGTATAAAACTTTGTGTCCTTTTTCTTGTCTCTATCCCTTCTCTCTTGATTTGTGTTTTAAAATTTCAAGAATTGTGATTTCTATAATCTTTTAATTGTTCTTGTGTGTTCTAGCACGACCTGAAGCTTGGTTCATATTTGTATTGCTTCTTTGAATCAATCTTGATAAGTCTTTCATGTTGTTTTTGGTTTAAACTGTAAATTTGAAATTCTGTAGAATTCCTAGTATTTCAATCAACTGATTTAATATTTTGATATGTTGATTTACACTGTATTGTTAATTGTTTAATGAAATTAGCTTGTTATCCCTATTTTTAATCGATTAAAAGTGTGCAGTCCAATAGCAATTGCATCCTCATTTCGTGGTTAATCTTATTCAATTTAAAGGTGTTTAAGCTTTCAAAATTAATCAAAGTTTTTAATAAGTCAATTCAACCCCCTTCTTAGCATATTACCCATTTCAACACTCACAATTAAGTCTCTTATATAAGTTTGCTTATGTCTCATTGGTATTAAATATCCTGGATGTATCTATTCTTAAAAGACTCAATAGTGGTATTAGAATTGATATTTCATCTTGATGACCAACGATACTAATGTGAAAGTATATAACTTGAGAGGAATATTATTAAGAATAATATTTTTGTAATCTTTTACATGAATTTGTTGATGACTACTCGTGTTGAATATTCTAAATATATCTCCCATTTCAACATTTAACTGATAATGTCATCATTAATAAGATATTGATTTCTTTAGTGAAATGAACAATACAATGTTAAAATCTCAATTGTCAATTTTCAATTAAAGATAAGCATAATAACATAAATTTAAAAATGATTTAAAAGAATAAATAAAAAAATATCAAGAACGTAATAGATATTAACATTAGTGCATTTAAGAGTTTTTACATCGCAATATATGCCTCGGTTCCTGTGCACCCGCTGCATATAAACACGCGGTGGCATTTTTGTAATTAAAGTCAACTTTTATGCCTTGATTGCTATTCTAACTGAGGCATATAGCTTAAAATTTTTTGACAATTCCCGCTTTCTCAGAATTTGAAATTTTTTACATGCTTTTATGCCTCGGGTACTGCTGAACCAAGGCCTAATAGCTTTTCTGCTTCAGGTGCTTTTTACCCGATGCAGTTAAGTTGCAGTTTTGTAATTTTTTTTATTTCATTGAAGGAATGTGCCTCAATTCTTTTATAACTGAGGCAGTAGATAACTTACGCATCAGTCCTCCTGCCAACAGAGGCATATGAGCAAGCCAATATGCCTCGGTTTCGAATTAACCAAGGCAGTATCGCTTCATAGGGTTAAAAAAACCCAAATCTTTTCACACCACAACAACACACATTCTGCACTTCTTCTTCTCCAAGTTTCGCACACCTGGTCCACTCTTCCACTGAGCACCAGCCCTTCGTGCCGCATGCATCGCCGCTACACCGTCGAGGAGGTTTTCGACGCCATTGCATCTTCTTCTTCTTTGACCAACCATCATCGTTGTTCCATTTCGGCGTTCGTTCCGCCTGCACAATCGAGGGGTCGCTGCACTATCACTGCACCGTCGAGGAGTCGCTGCATCTTCTTCTTCGAGCAACCATCACCAACGTCCACTATACCGTTCCATTCAGTCTGCCTGCATCGTCGCTGCACCGCACCGTCGAGGAGGTTGTTCCAATGCCGCTGTCGTTGGCATTGCCTCTGTTTAATCATGTTCCTTTGTATGTTTATTTTTACATTTTGGGTTGTTTTTGGATTCGCCTTGATTTAATTTTTTGCATTGTTTGTTTGTTCTTATATTTTCAATCTTGAATTTGAGATTATTAAGATATATGGTAGAAATTGGGTTTGTAGTTTGATGGAGATTAAGTTTGCAATTAATTTTTTGCTTGTGCACCGTTTCTACGAATTATGTAGGTATAGGTACCGTGAGAAATGAGTGTGTGTGTGTGTGTGTGTGTTAGGTATGAGTGTTGGGTCGTGGGTGTAGTGAGATGAGAGTGTGTGTGGTGCATTAAAGTGAGTGAAATGAGGGTTTTGTGTGGGTTAGTGAAGGTTAGTGAGGTGTATGGTGCGGGTTCAGTGAGAGACTGTGATTGTAAGAGAAGAGGAGTGTATGATGGGTGGGTTATGTGAAAGAGAAAGAGAGAGAGAGAGAGAGAGAGAGAGAGAGAGAGAGAGAGAGTAGTGTGCGTGAAGAGAAAAAGAGAGTGGTGCAGTGAGTAGGCCCTAGGAGAGAGAAGAGAAAGAGTGTAGTGTTATGAGTGAGAGATGTGTTGTGCGGTGATGAGAATGAGTGTTGTGAGGTGAGAGAATTTTGTGTAGAAGTTAATAGTGTGTGTTTTATGAGTGAGGTGAGGGAGTGCTACATGAAACAGAAAAAATGTGTGGGATTTGAGAATGAATAATTATAAGTCGATTTAACTTTGAAAAAAAATAATATGCAATTTCAAAGTTTAAAATAACCATCTCACTTCTTTGAATTATTTTTATTTAATTATTCTATAATGTATGTAAAAAGAATGAAAAATTATCTAAAAACACAAGTGACCATGTATCGAAAACAAATAAAATGTGATAAATTAGATATCAACAACAACATATTATGATTGTTCTTCCTCGTCATTCTTAACTTCCTATTTTTCTTCTTTCACTAGTATGCCAAAGTCATTGTTTAAAAAAGAAAAGGCTATAAAATTGTATGTAAAAACTATAATTGTTAATTTGGCTTAACCCATAAGATTTGGTCCCAACCCGTGGGCTGGGGCCAAAAAAGTCCACAAGGTAAAAAGGCTCCCTATTAAAAATGTTCACATGGTCAAAAAGTCTACCAAAATCATGTGGGTTAGGGTCAACACATGTGCTTTCTTTTTAAACATGAAAAACACATTAAATTTTTAAAATATATTATTAAACCTTTGATTTATGTTGGCTTGTCTGACCTCCAGCCAATCGCCCAGGGTTAACCTTCACCACGAGCCAATTTTGTCCTTCGACTCGTACCGGCTCGTCCTGATCTTTGGCTTGGACTGGCATGTCTCGTCCTTTAATCCATGTCAATCGGTTTCGACCTTCGATCTTAGCCAACTCATCTCGAACTTTGACTTGAGTTAACCCTTCTCGACCTTCGATCAGAGAGAGTTCGTCCAAAGTTTTTGTCTACAACAGCCCGTTTCGACCTTCAGCCTAGGTCGACCTGTCTTGGTCTTTAGCCTGAGTCTAAATTGATATATGACCTAGGTTGAAGGTATTATTTTTAAGAATTAATTAAAATCTTGTGGTAGGTCAAACACACCTTAAGTCTAATCCTAACCCATTTGAGAGGAAACTTTAGGGACTGATTTTTTTTTTTTGGCCCCTCAATTGAAAGTCTCTTAAAATTAGATTTTTTTTTTCAAAGGTGGATTAGGAGTGACCTATGCATCATGGCTCAAGTTAATGACTCTAATAAAAATTAAAGAAAGTCAATGGGTAAATAAATTTAAACACTCCCATTTTCTTACTAAACCAAATGGCAAATCACACTTTATCAAATACATGGGCAAGACTTTTAACTATTTGTAATACTAAACTTTCCCTTAACTCTTATTAACACTTTTTACAGAAAAAAAATAGAATTACAAAACTCAAAAATCCATTTAAATTAAAATTCCGAGTTAGTCATCCACCACTTGATGATTAAGGATATTTTCCTTATATGATTGTGATTTTGTATTTTGTTGGCTATCCAATTTTATGTGGCCATAATGCTAAACTTTTGAATCTATTTGTACGAATAGACTATTTTTTGTAAAAGAGTTTGAATATCCCATAAATATATTTCTTTAATCATTATTTATTGTTATTTGTTAAAAAAAATATCTATAATTATATATAAAGAGATTTTTCTTTTTTGTATTTACTTTTTATAATTTCAACTTTACCCTTTACAATGTAATTATTTGTTAAATTTTTAAAAATTAACAGTTATTTTTACAAGTTTTTATAAAATTATTTATTTATCTCTTTCTTCTTTTTTCTCCTAATTATTAACAGTTATTTTCTCATATAATTTTATTTTTTTTATAAATTTAATAACATTACAATATCATCAACTATTAATATAATATCATGTATATTTAAATAAATAAATAAATACATGCACAGTAACAATTGTGTTTATGCCGGTAATATGAATCTGGATTTAAAAAAGGATAGTATTGGAAGAATGGTGTTTGTTTGAGGATTGCAATATTTGCGTTGCATGGGAAGTTGGGGAAAGGAAGGTAAGTAGAAAAGGACAGGGAGAGTGAGACAAAGAAGGGTCCCACCGTTGTGAGACATGTGTGTGGTAATAATCCCTATTGTCTAATGCCCAATCAAACGTGTCTGTTTGGTAGAACTAGGCTGTAACTAATGGCAACTGTCCAACAAAACCATCATCACATCACATGACTTTTGTCCCCTCCCCAACAAGGTACAAATCCGTACTCTTCCGTCATACCCTCTCTTTATCTCTCAAATAATACTTTTATACATTTCTAACCAACCACCACTTTCAATTCTTTTCACCCCTTTTACCTAAAAATATCAAATACTGCCAAAACAAAAATTCAACTTTAATGAAATTTTTTCATCATATTCTTGCTTTAGATGAGATAAAAATAATAATTTTACTAATAAAATCATAACGATATCATGTGAATATATTTTAAAAAAAAAAATAGTTTATCAATTAGACTTTTATAAATGGTCATTGTTAGTTACCTCGTTTTTAAATATGAATTGAAAAAAAAGTACCTTTTTCGTAAGAGAAATAAAGAGGTAAAGAAATGGGAAAGGAACGAGCACATTTATGTTCCACAACTTGGTCAATTCAGTTCATTTGAAGGGACAATAGCAAAACCTAATTTTATCCGATTTTTATGTTCAAATTGGAAAACACCATTGTTAATAATAATAATAATAATGACATACTTTAGAAATTGAAATCTAGAAATAAAAAAAATATAAAGAAATACATGAACGACGAAAACATGTCCCACTTCCAACTCTCCTAGAAATGAGTTTGCATGAAAATATATATCAATTTAAAACGTTGATCGATATGTCAAATCATTGATAAAATAATTTCTCTTTTTTTTTTTCATTCGTGCAATGATTTTATGGTTTGATTAATAATGATGAAAACAATGACCTAATTAGTTATTTGAAAATTTTGAAAAAAAAAATTGTAACTCCATCAAAGTTAACTTTACTTGAGTAGAATAACATAGATCTTTACAAATTGCAAGATGCGGTCTTATTTAAACAAGATTACTTTTGTATAATAAAATCATAACTACACACCTAAAATTTAAACTCAAAATTTGAAAGAATCTCACACTAATTAAGGAGCAACCTATAGTTATAAAAATAATTTTTTATCACCAAAATAGACGGTGGTCTCTTAACTGTTTTTTTAATATATAAAAAAAAAAGATTTTAATTTTCAATTATTTTAGTTGTTAATGATTAGATGAATCATGGATTTCACAGCACATGTGAGCCCCTTGCAGAGATTTGATTGTCTCAATGTAACTGTTGATTTGCTTCTTCTTGTCGTGGGAGCCACTTCAAATATTCTCAAAATATATTCTCACTAATTTTCCTATTTTTGTTCTCAAGCTTTCAAATAATTCAATAGAATAAAGTGTTACCTATGTAGTTTTTTTTATTATATGAGTTAGTACTATATAAATATATATTTATTAGATGAGACAAGGAATTATTAAAGCACAATTTACAATTCATCAAAACGAATGAAACTATAGAAACATTAATTATTTTTTATCGTAAATATTGATCAAGTTAATACATTCTTTTATCCCAATCAAAATAATTCTTCGCCTGTCTCTCTTGTAAAATCTTAGATTTCTAAAAATATTAAAATGGATATTTTCACTATTAATAAAAAAATTTATTTTCCTTTAGTTTCGTTCTCAAATCATTGTAAATCAGGTGGGTTTGCTTCGAATTATAAAATAATTTAGATGGATTGATATTTTCAATGTATCATTTCATGTAAACCAACCAAATCATCGTAAATCAGGTGGGTTTGGTTCGAATTTTATTTTACTTTTAAACGTGAGCCTATCAAAATCAAGTGGTAAATATTCTTACATAATTAATGTTGCATTAGAAATGAGAACATTAGTTAGTTTGATCTTCTTCTTTTTTAACAACTTAATATTGTTTTTCTTATAGAAGGGAGGTAGTAGAACATAATAGAATCATCTTATTTTAATTATAAAAAAAAATAGTGTTACAATTTATTTCTATTTGAGAAATTTTCATAGAATTGTATGTTTGGTTATTAATAGCGTTTACAATTTCTTATTAATTTCGTAATAACTTCTCTCTTTTTTCAGCGAACTAATAACTATTTCATATTTATTGCATTTAAAGCTAAGTGTGAATTGGAGAAGTAGGTAAGGATATAGTATAGATTGTCATATTGTTCATCAATGTGAGTTTGAATATCTCTAACATCACTTTCTTTACTTAATGGATAATCTTTCCTAAGAAAATTCAATTGTTAATAAAGATTAGATTAATGTAAATAAATGTTTAATAAACAAGATAAAATATTATATCTTTAGTTAATAATAACAATAATAGTAGTTAGAAATTAATGTCATTCACAATATTATGACTATCCTAGATAACTATATTAATTTGATACAGAAAGTAAGCTTAAAATATAATAATAATTATTGTTATACCAAACTTTTGATATAGTGTTTTAAAATTTTATATATTGATCTATTTAAATGTTATAAGAAAATTTGACTTACAAATAAGTTTAGACCCATAGACTTATTTAGATATAGTTTTGGTAATATATTTACAATATTTTATTGTAAATTAAGGATTCAAATACAAGTCAAATATATTTTTAAAAGTTTAAGTTAGGTATTTTATATAAGGTAACTATATTAAGTTTGACTTAAACTTATACTGTTTAAAGGCTTAACTAAAGTTAAATTGTGTACTTTTCTCGCCTAATAAATTGTTTCCTTTTCCCTCTTAATGATGATGTGTGTTATTGCGTAGGTTTTGGTTAACAATAATAAGAGATTATTTATACTTCAAGTTGTGGGACATAGTTAATTTAGTGTTTAAAAGAAAAAAAAAAGAGATACAACTTAATCTCTAAATATGTAAAAAAATAAAAATAAATTCAGGACATTATAGGTAAATGATAGTATAGTATTTGAATTGTTAATAAATTGGTTCTTAAAATTTATTTTAACATTTTTTACATTTCAACGAGAAAAAATATTTTTTATTTTTTAATTACTAAACGGGAAGTGCATAACGTAAAATTTTTAAGTCCAGGTTTAATTCTTTCACTCTTTTTCCTTTCTAAATTCTTCTTTCCTATACAAGTGTGAGCGTTATCTTTTTTCATCATTTTTTTTATTCTATTTCTCAATTTATTTTTCACAAACAAAGTCTAGTATGTAAAAGTTATTGAGCTATAAAATATTTTTATTTATCAAATTTCGTTAGGAGTGTCTTTTTACTTTAAAAAATTCTCAATTTGTTTTCTATTCGTGTTTGAGTTCATTTTTTAATTGGTTAATTGGGAAAATGGATTTTCTCAACTAATTAATTTATGAATGATGTTTTCTATTATTTAGTTATCAAATGTCTCTTAAATTTTGGTGCCACCTTGCTCTTTTTTAGAAATGACCTGAAGTGCAAGTAACTTCCATGTCACACAAGTTAATAAACTTTGAATGTTTGAAAATGATTTAAAATGATCTAAGTCATTGTTTAGTTCAATTATTCCATGCAATAATGTAATGTATACTAATTTAGATTATTATGAATGAAATAAACATATAATATAAATTCAATTGAGGTCACAAACTTGAAATGATATGTAAATCATTATTTGAATATAGTACATACACCTATATTCTTAAATATTTTAAAAAATAATAATACCATACTTAAATGATTTCCACATTCTTAGAAATTGAGTAAATCGTACTAATATACATAATTAACAAATGATACATTATAGGCAGTTAAAAAAAAATATATATATATATATATATATATATATATATATATATATATATATATATATATATATGTATATATTAAGGATTAAAAACAGAATAACACCAAACTTAAATGATTTCATAACTTGTGTAAGTTATACTAATATAAACAATTAACAAGTGATATATTATATAACATTTTTCTCTAAATCATAAGAAAGCATGTATAAAAATTATGAAGAAGTGTAACACCAAAATACTTTTATAGTTCTAACATATAAAAATTCATTTCAAAATATTCAATTCCTACTTTATATAAATTTATATACATTAATAAAATCAAACAAAGTATTTTTAACATAAAATATAAATCACGTGCACCAACTCATTTTCTCTTAATTTTTCCACACACTACATTCTCTTCTCATTAAAAACATGACCATTTAAGTTAGATCACAACACAAACTATACAAAGTATGCCAATACTTCAAACATTACAAAAAAAAAACACTAATTATCAACAATCATATTTTGTTCGTAATGGACATTACCCGTCAATAATGTCATTTTATTAATTGAATTTCGACGGACAAATATATCACGTCCACACATTCATCTTTGATATAACATTTACACCAAACACATATTAATCCATACATACTAACGCAAATGTTTATCTCTCTCATGCTACAACCTATAGGCAATTGCACTTGCATATCACCAATCCCATGACAAATAAATACTTGATAACTTTTGGAAGACACACGAATGTGTTGAATTTAGACTTTACAAATGCTATATTTGTCAAACTATCATGCTTTTATGACACTTAACAAAGACAATAAACATTGTCTACTCATGTGATAAGGTAAATTCTTATGACTTAGAAGACTCAATTCTATTTCAAATAGCAAGTTGAGTCACAAAAACTTCCTTTGATTCTCAACACCCAATATATTGCTTTATTGAGTCCATTAAATTGTAGAGTTAGGATAATATCTTTATAAGTATCTCAAATTCAATACAATCCACCACTACACCACACATAATATTACCTCCCTCATAAATACTATGTCTATATTACATCATCAACCATAAATTCATATCAACTTGCATTTCATAATTCATCATTCTTAACTAATTTTTATATACAACAATTTATTTAAATAAAGTCAAATAAATTGAATTAAATATACAATCCACTATTTTCTTACAATAGTTACATCAAATAATCATACTTATATAGTTGTTCTTGAGTTATGTTATTGTTGTTGTTATCACAAAAGTCTAACTCAATCATCAAGATGAATCATGACATGAGTCAAACCCACATAAAAGATTGACTCCACTTTTAATCCAAAACATTGAGACAATGAGTTTATGAGTATTTTTTTTTCTTATATGGTTAACTTTGTCATTTTCACCAAATGTGGGGAGAGACGGAACATAGTGTTGACATAGGGGAGCCACGGCTCCCCCAACACTTTTTTTTCTAATTTTGCTATATATTTTATATATTATTATTTTATTTATATTAATTTAGATTAAAAAAACCTTTTTAAAATTAAAAAATCATGTTTTTTCCTTTTTGTTACATTTTTTTTTACTTCTTTATTTGATTTTTTTTGTGTCTCCATCTCTTTCTCTTCTTTTATTTCCATCTCAATTTTCATATCAATTTCTTATTATTTTCAAAATCAAATTGCACCAGGAAAAAATTGAGGAGTTAAGGAACATTTTGGATTGTACAATTTCTTCTTTTGAGTAAATTCATTTTTTACTCTTTGTTTTTGAAGTAATATGTGCCTTTTTTACACTCTAGGCATATCTTTATTTGTTAGAGATCATAAAATCATGCTTTAATTGTTGATCAAACTCTTTTTTGTGTAGATAGAGCTATTTTAGGCTTTGAAGTCGTGTAAGAGAAGAACAAGATTAGTAATCTCTAAGGTAAGAGAATGTAATAATCCATTAATTATTAGTTTTCTTAGAATATTGAGTCTTGGTTTTAAGATTTAATTTAGGATATTCATAATTTAATATTTTTCTAAATAGGTGAGAGGTGACAAATTTAAATTAGAAAAATTATGGTAAAGAGTAAAATAATTGATTATTTTTTTCAAGTGGAAGGCTTGTGATGAAGATGAAAAACGTACATCTATGTCATATAAACTTTGAGAAACTTTATGAGAATCCAAAAATTGAAAAAAATGAAAAATAACTATCTAAGGTTCCTAAAGTTATATATAATGAATTTGGAAATGCTTTAGAACGTGATTCCGGGAAGGTAACTTTTGCTTTCTTTTTTTAATATATTATTGTTGATGATAAACTTTATACTACTCTTTTATATATAATATTGTCATATTTTTTTGGATTCTATCGTTATGAGTGCTTGTTTTGAATAGAGAAAATGATGTGAGAAAATGAAAACTTTTTTTTTAATTAGAAAAAATAATTTATATATAACAAATATAATTTGGCCCTCTTAAAATTTTTGTTGAAGTTGCCACTGAATGTGGAACTTAGACTTATTATACTTGGATTATTTTCAACAAAAAATATTCAACAATTTACATAAAAATGTCATCATGCATAAAAATACATTAATGTGGCGAAGTCACATTCATACAATATACATTTTCTTGCACCAAGTACACTCATTCTATTCAAAGTAAGAATTTAACCCAAATATCACAACATTTTAATATAAGAGTATAAAAAAGTCATATACAATCTTAATGTATATTTGGCTTTGGACATCTAAAATCATAAACTTAGGGTTCATTATATAGTTACTACACTATTGCAGGACAAAGTTTTGGCACCGGTTGTTTTGGCTATTATACCTCGATTCAATAACCGAGACATATTTGCACGAGGTAGAAAGGGATGTGTTTTTGGCCTTGGTTATCAACCGAGACATAAACTTCAATCTTAAGCCTCGGTTCTAGAGAACCGAGGTATAAAACCAATAATAAAAAAAAGAACCCAGGAAAGCTGAACAACAATGGTGATGGAGGAGCATGCAATATTGGACCTGTTTTGAAAAGCTAATCAATCCCACCAAGGGTACCTAGACACCAATGACTGCAAAAAAAAACCTCAAACTTACAAAAAGGAACCCAAGAACGACATGAACTTCACCAAAAATGCAAGTAAATTTGAAACATACGCTCACCAAAGTTAGACGTTGAGTGGCGGTGTGGCGGAGTTCTACATTTACGCAACGAGTAATGGAGGTTGGGAAGAACGATGGAGAACAACGGAGAATGACACAAAGGAGGAGGAGTGAAGAAGAAGAATCGGCACAGTGAAGAAGAAGAAGTGGCGTAATGAAGAAATGAAGTTTATGCAACTCTTTAAAATTTAACCCTAGACAGAGTTTTAGGCCTCGATTATTTAAACAACCAAGACATAAACCTTTGCGCAAAATAAAATAATAAAAGAATGACAATTCTAAAATTTTAGCAATCTTATATGCACCGGTTCTAAAACAACCGAGACATATAGCATGTATAGGCCTCAGTTCTCTAGCAACCGAGGCATAAACCTCTGCTTAAAATAAAATAATAAAAAAAAAAGAATGACAATTTTGAAATTTTAACAAACTTATATGTCTCGGTTCTAAAACAATTGAGGCATATACCATGTATAGGCCTCGGTTCTCTAGTAACCAAGGCATATAAGTTTACAAAAATTTCAAAATTCCAACTGAGATTTTATAGGTCTCGATTTCTTTAAAATCGAGACATACTACTCGAGTTAAAAAGTAAAAATTACACTAGTGCTAACACACACTCTCTTATTTGTCCTAGGTAACGTAGGACTTCTCAAAATGTATTATTTTTATCGACTCAACAAGTTTTTTTTAAAAAAAAAACTCATAATGTTAGAAAAAAGAAGTAAAAAAGTTTAATTTAAAAATAATAATAATAATAAAATTTGAATAACAAAAATTTTCTATATATAAACTTTTTACTTAATAAAATGTTAAAATTTCTCATCATTTAAACTACCTTTATACTTAGGTTCTCTGGCGTTCAAGAAATCTAGCTTAATTGTCTTGCAATTGACATAACCATGTGTTAGGTCACATTATTCGTGATAATTTTACATTGTAATAATACAGAATCACATTTTTTTCAATCAAGACAATAAGAAAAAGTTAATCTAGTTTGTCTGATATTGTCTAAGTTTTATATATTATTACAAGTCTATAAACCTACGACTTAATAACCCTATCACATCAGATAATTAAAATCACAAAAACGTTGCCTTTTACCACCATTAAAACTCGTTTTGAAAACAAAACAACATGGAAAGTAATCATGTATGAGAAAAATTAAGTTTTTTTTTTTCGATCAGCAAGTTAAATAGATATTAATTTCGAAACAATCTCACATACCAACTGATTATCACTTACGTTTAAAGTGAAATACTTTATAAGTCTTAATGTTTTTAAAATTCCTTTTTTATAAAATTAATCATATGTTAAAAATGTGTATCAAGTATTTTAATTTCATATGACAAATATGATTTATAAAAAACGTTTATGGCATTGTTTTCAGTTTGTGAAAACTTATAAAACCAGAAACCAAAAGTATGTATATACATATTATGCTTTTAATCCAGAAAACTAAGTAATTCCAAAAATATCTTATTTTATGTAATGATTTTACATTTTCATTATTCACAAATTGAACATATTTAAGGTGATCAATCTAACCAGAAAAATTATAACTATTTTATTAAATTTAAACTCTAAAATAAATTTTCTCCGAAAACAATAATATATTACACTGATTGTTGATGAGGTTTTATAAAAGCTATGCTATAGCAAAAGTTTCAACAAATTGTTCTTTCAACGAGGAGATTAATTTAAATATAAATATATAACTATAATTATATAAGCCACCATTTATTGAGGTTCTAACTTCTATGTGATCCTTCTTACCCAAATCTTTTTTATATTATAATAATATCCAACGGTGCCATTTTAATAGGTCTTTCCCGAGCAAGATGTTAACTTCACCATGTGATGGCCATTAATATCATTTAACCTAGAACACAACTCTAACCCTTATTGTAGAACTGGTCTAGTGGGTAGGGTTGGAGAAAATTTGTGAAGAAATGAAAAAAAAAAAAAAAAAAAAAAAAAAACATCAATTTGTGGTCGGGGGTTGGTTTAAGTTGTGTAATTAGGTCACAAAAGAAACCATTAAAAAGAAAACATTGGAATAAGAGAAAAGAAATACAAGTGGAAGGTGTTAGGTTTACAGAGGAGGTTTCAGTAGGGATTACAAACACTAATGACACTTGATCTCAACCACATAAGACATTAACATCACTCTCAACCCAAAACCTTAAGACAATGAGTTTATGGGTCTTTATTCTTATATAGTACTATACTTTCTTATTTCCATCCAATGTGGACTTAGATTCACACTTAGATTCCTAATATAAAGTTCAAAACATCAAGCTCTAGTCAAGTTGGTTATATATATAATTTTGCAATTCATTTATTACTACCAGAAATCCTTTCAATATAGATGTTTTACAATGGTACTAAAAAATAATTTAGTGTACAACGATATGAACAAGTATATATTCTACAACAATTACTTTAAAATTGACTTTTAGAAAATATTTCTATTGGTTGCACTATAATGTAAAAAATAGAAAATTTTAAGACAACCCATGTAGAATCTGGATTTTCTTGTAACTTATTGCAATACTTTTTCTATCATTTGTACAAAGAATTGGTCTATAATTAATTTCTGAAAAAATTAATTCTTGATTGAAAGTATTATAATAATAGATGTAAAAAAAGTTTTTCTTACCCCGAATCTTTGTATAATTGTTATGTAATATATGTTTGGCATCTTTTTCAATAGTACGCGCTCATAATTTTTGTTTCACTTCAATTATCAATCTTTCTTTCTTTAATTTGAAGATGTTTTGAAGAATAATGAGATCGAAGTAACAAGAATCTTTCCTTATGTAAACATGACTTGGTTTAAGTCTTTATTATAGTATCTCTTTATTTTATTTTCGTACTTTAAAAAATGTCTTTTATCTTTATTCAAAACTTAGCCTTGTGACATCATTTTCTCTCTCGTGATCTATATCAATTTTGTATTTTTTACAAAACCCTAATCTATAAGTTATCTCTCTTTTATTTTATATAGACGTTGTTGTTTTTTTCTTGAAAAATACATAAAGATTGATTAAGTTGCAAACTATAAATAGAAAGTCACTTTTCGTATTATTTGGACAAAGATAGATTCTAGAGAAACACTTTTATTACATTTGTGGCATGTGTTGCTGCATCAAGCTAAAATAAGAGATGAAATGTATACGCTACAATTATTACATGATGAAAAGTTGTTTTACTTCTAAATTCTAAAATCCTATAGAATGAGTGGCTTTTTTGTTTAGTATTGAAACGTGCCAAAATAGTTAATATATAAAATTATTAAATATAAAAAAACAAGTAAAAAAAATGAATGTAATTAAGTACAATAAACTTGCATAAATTAATAACATATATTATAAAATATATTTAAAAAAAGGTAAATTAGTAAATATTATTATGTTTTAGTAAATAAATGTTACGAAATTTAATTAAAGAGATGATATATAATTCCTCCATCGTTGTATTTATTTTATACATGCATAAATAAATTATGTATGTAATAATTTTACTCGGATAAAACCCAACTCATACTTAAGAGAAAAACTCTTACAAATTCAAATATAATTTGCAAATTTCACATTAAATAAAAAAAAATTGAGTAACATGTAATAAAAAAACATCCACAAACATTAAACTTTAAAAATTTGTGAAAATATTAGCTCTCATATATATAGATAATGATATTTTAACTACTAAATTTTAACAACTTTTTCTTAGAACATAAGATGACATATTCTAAGTGGTTTTGGAATATTGAGAATGAATAAAAAACCAAAATGAAAAACCACTTAAAAAATGACACATACAGTTGTAAAAAAAAGTTGTCAAAATTTAATAGTCAAAAAATCATTTTTTCATAGA
>Ga0214545_1007985_pt1 | contig 17276 bp, 5 predicted proteins | sample CNSS4metaG_FD_160064 | JGI IMG/M metagenome (GOLD analysis project Ga0214545, IMG submission 160064) | Root nodule microbial communities from cowpea collected in UCLA plant growth center, Los Angeles, California, USA - CNSS4 | ecosystem: Host-associated > Plants > Roots > Nodule | place: USA... | reverse complement strand
CATAACCGAGGCAGTAATGGAGAAATATGCATCGGGTCATAACCGAGGCAGAAAGCTCATCCCTTTTTGACTCGGCTAGATATGCCTCGGGTCTTTAACCGAAGCCAAATAGTCAAAATAACCGCGACCAAAACCTTTATCTGCACTGGTGTTAGTGTGAATATATATATATATATATATTGTTGGACTAACGTTCATAGTAAAAACACACATAGGATAAAGAAAGATGAAGTTTGAAGCAAAAATAAATGAAAGTGAAACTTAAACAAACTCAATTAAAAGTACAAAGTCGAAAAAGTTACAAGTTGTTAGAGGACACATGTGATCAAGGTGATTCATGCATTTAAACGTACAAACTCAATTCACAAGATCATTGACCAAACCCACAAGGTGATAAGATGATCAAGTCTGAATTGATAAAAAAAATTGGAACATTAAAATTGATGACCAAATTAATCAAAAAATTATCACATTATCAAGCTATAAAGATTACACAATATAATGTTCAACATTATTAGAAGATATTTTGGTCGAAAATCGGAGAAATATCAAATATTATTAATCTTATAAAAGGAAATATTCTCTTAAAATATCATTAAATAAAAAAGACTTATTACTACTTTGTTGCAGAGTTAGCAGCATATAATGAGATCGTCGAAATGGAACATCTTAAAAGAAAATTTGATGGAATGTGAATACTGACTTACAAACACAAAAACACGTATAAAAATAATATCTTGTAACAATTCATAAGAAAATGTCTTTTTTTCCTCTCAAAGCATAGAGACCCTGCTACATATGTTACACCCAAACAAAAGAAAAAAAAAAAAAAAAAGGAGGAGAATAGTTTTGCGAGCATATTTAAGAAGGTGGTGCTTCATTTCATTGCATTGCATTGCATGATGGGTTAGGTGTGAATGGGAAATCCTGCAGAGGGTGGCGCTGGAGCGTTTGGAAGCAACTGCCAAAGAAGGTCATTTTGGCGGGACCAGTGACCACGTAACAATAAGGGCCTGCTGCAAGCTACTCCTGATTCCGGAGAAGCAACAAAAATGAAGAGGATGAAGAGAACCAGTTGCAGAACTGTGAAGACCATCTTCCTGGAAGAGAAAGACATCATCTTATGTTCTTCTCTGAATCTCTGATCTTATCTCTCTCAGACTAAATCAAACACAGAAAGAAAAGTAATGCTTAAGGATATGGAATGTTTTTATGAGAAAAATGGAGACACTAAACAACGTTTTTATAGAGGTCGGATTTCGCTCCACTGTCTCCTGCTTTGACTGCGAATGCTTTGAAGGTTGAAAGTTTGGAAACAGACCTTGGACTCCAAACACCAAAAGACGCGCAACATATGGCTTTGAAAAAACAAAATGTTTAAATAAAAAAGATGTTTCATAACATTTTAAGAACTTGTGCTATGTTTAGTTTCAGAGACTAAATCATAACACTCGCGAAATTCAAGAACAAAAATATTATTTACTTATAGGCTTAGTTATAATTTTAATATCTCAATTATTGTAATTTTTTTAATGTACTTATCATAATTATTTGATTTTAGTTTTCATTGATAAGATTTAATTGGTTGTTCGGATAGAACAATTTGGCATGTTAGTGCCTCGATTACGTTAATTAAAATTAAGATGTAAAATATAAAACTTATGATTATTTACGAGTTAAATTTCAATATAGGTAGGATTATGAGAGAAAAAAAATCATAAAATCATAAAATTGTATAATTTATTATTTTTTTATTTCTCTCCACTAACTTCACATTCTCATTTAAATGTATTAAATTCAAATAAAATTTAAACTTAATTAAAATTTAATATAATTAAAAATTCATTGTTATTTATTTTAACGACCACAACATCCTAACATTCATCTTCTTGAATTAATTTAAATTAAATATTTAACTTGACCTTATTTGAAATTAATTTAAATTAAAGTAAAATCTAATTAAGACTGATAAGTGATATTTTAATTAAAAGAAATTTTAAATAAAAATAAAAGGTGCTTTTTACTACATCATTTACATTTTTAAGTGTGTTTCAATTAATTGAAATAAAACACTATTTTCTATTAGGATTGTAAGGATTCACAAAGTCGTTAATTTTGTAAAATTTAAGTATGGTAAAATATTGATAAAGAAATTAATTTTATTTTAATAATTTATCAATTTTATTATAAAAAGTATTTTAGGATTCACAATTTTATAAGTTCTTACTGTCCTAACTGTCCTAACCGTAATCTCCATTTCTCAATCCCAGTTGTAGGAATGACACGTGACAATTAAGTAATTTTATTATATCAAGAATCAAAATTTTGAGACAAATGTTAAAATATGCAGTTATCATATTTGACAAACCAAGAAAGTTTCCAACTAAACCTTATATTTATTATTTAATTCATATTATTATTCAATTGTTGGTGGACGAATAAATACTCCACCTTATGCATTTCCCAGCATTTACATGCATACAAGTGCTAAAACCTACTCCTTCTATTTTTTAATCTTTTAAATTAATCATCAGTTTTCAACAAAATTATATTTTTTTAAATTTATTCTCAAATAAATTATATTAATACTTTTCCGTCGATAAAATTAATTTAATTAAACTAGTTTAATAATTAACATATCCATTGTTATTTTTTATCTTACAAAAATCATGCTCATTTCGGGACGGAAAGAATATATATTTATTATATAACCATATAATATGTGACATTAAATGCAATTCATATAATATATTTTTACTTTTAATTTTGTTTTTCTCGTATACTTGTTCTAAAAACTGATTCTTCCAAATTCAAAACCAACTATAAACATTCTTTCTTTTCTATGGAAACATTTTCTTGTCAATTCGGATGCTTTCATTTCCATTTTCACACTTATATAGTTTAGAACTTTTTTTTTATCTTACATTTTAGATTTGCAACATCTATAACTATATATAAAAAGAATTTTCTCTTTTGTGTCCACATTTCATAATTTCATTTTTACCCTTTACAATGTATTTATTTATTAAATTTTAAAAAATTAACTGTTACTTTTACAAATTTTTATAAAACTATTTACTTATCTCCTTTTTTTTTCCTATTCATCAACAGTTATTTTCTCATTTTCTCCATACATTTCACTTTATTTTTTATAAACATAATTTTATTTTGTTTATTAACTTAATAATATTACAATATCATAAACTATTAATATAATATCATACATATTCAAAAAATACGTACATACAGACACAATAGCACTTGTGTTTAAGTTAATATATTCATAAAAAGAATAAATATCTTAATTATAGATTAATATGACTAAGTGTTCCTTTTTTCTTAACAATTCCCATAAGGAAATTATTTATTGATACGTATTTGTATTGGAAGAATACTATATATTGTTGTTGCCAACGATTTTCCTTGATTATCAATTCTTTTAATGTTTTTAATTTACAAATGAGATAACTATATTCAATATTTGTTTTGTTAAGATTTCTGCACTTAAAATCTTTTTTTGTTCTACTTTTTCTATAAATATACTATTATTATGGGATTTTATTTCCTATAAATATATTATTATATATTTCAAAGTAAACAGTACTTCTTCATGAGAAAAAAAAAACTAAAATAAAAACTTTATGTAAGGCTATTGTATGATCAGTTTTGGGCACAAACGAATGTTCTACGAGAAATTAGCAAATTGAAATCGAATAATTTTTATGATCCAAAATCTTAAAGAAATTTCTTTTGAATATTTTGTTTGAACAAATGCAAGTATTGACCAACCAAACATGATATCGGAACACGGTAACACAGAAATATGCATAAAGTTTTTCTAAAACTTAGAAATTATGCTAAGTTATGTCTTGTTTCAGGATTTAAGGGATTTATAACTTAGAATGTATCAAAGATACGTGATTCAAACGGCAAAATGGTCATTCAAAGGGTAGAATTTGACATGGTTTAGTAAGAAAGGAAAGAAGATAATGAATTAAAGACATAAGGAAGCAACCTAGGAAAAGAAGCACATCTTCTTCTTCACGGTCTTTAGTCATTCACATGAATGCTACCGTTCAACTTAGTATATCTATACTTCTTCCTTTGCTTTCATCGAAGGAGTCCAAAGTCCAAAGGGACTATTTTTCAAACTATATATTAAGGGTAAAAGAAGCTACACTACAAATAACAATGAATTTATACACCCGAATACATAGTATGCATTTTGTTTAGTATATGTTCAAAATTTATATATAAGTTTAAATATAAAATTGAGTATCATAGGAGATAAAAGAACCTATTACTTTTAAGTTATAAATAATATTAATATTTTATACATGTTAACATTAAAAGAAAAATTTTAAATAATAACAATTTTTAGAAACAAAAAATAATTAATTATTATAGTGACGAATATAGATACCAATTTATAAATTAAAAATTATTGATATCTAAAATAATTTATATTATGAATACAAAATTATAATTGATTTATGAATAATATCTAAATTAGTCACTAATTAATTATAATTAGTTTATGAATTACTTTTTAAGTTAGAAATAATATCAATATTTTATACATGTTAACATTACATGAAAATCTTAAATAGTAACACATTTTAGAGACAAAATAATTAGTCACTATAGTGACTATTTTAGATACTAATTTATAAATTAAAAATTATTAGTATACAAAATAGTCTTTATTTTGAATAAAAAAAATTATAATTGGTTTGTGAGTTAGATTCTAAATTGGTTAATTTAGAGTCTTATTCATAAACCGATTATAATTTTTTATTTATAATAGAGACTTCATTTATATTTTCAAAGTCTAATATGTCTTAAAGTAAATATATAAGCAGGTTCAATCAACACACATGAATGTTCGGTACTCATAGAAATGTAAACAGTGTGGAACTACACTAGGTTCAATAACCTCTTCAATGGTTAGGTTACCTTCTAACAAAAAACATAAAATAAAATAATAACATTACAAAATATCGATAAAGATAATTACAAAAACATTCATTAACAAATACTTCAATATTTGGATACATGAAATCATTGTCCACTTAAAGACAACAATATCTCATGCTTTCAAGACTTTTTCAACACAAAATTACCTCAAATCTTTGTAGAACTTCTAGGTTTATTTGATATTAAGACTTTCCACTTGACTACAAATTTAGGTCCTTGAAGAAACACATCTCATATATTTTCACTCTGAATGAAGTTGACAAACCTTGATGACAAATACTTCCTGATTCATATCTCATTGTTAGTAGACATTCAATTTTTGCATTTAAGTTGATGTAAATTGATATTAAATTTTAAATTTTTCTGGTAATGAAAAAAAGAAATGAGAAGGCATGTTAATAAGTTTTCTCTTCTTTGGCTACATGTGAATGAAAACATAAAGCCTTTGTTCAAGTATTTTCAGTATTAAATTCTTTTTTCTACCTCGGACTTTAACACCACATCACTATTCAAATTCTTAGTACAAAAACAAATGACGATGCAAAATATGGACGAAGATGTCAAATAGAATTAGAAATATATTTGAATCATTTATAAAATCAGAAATTAAAAGAAAAAGTGAAAATTTTGATGTCACAAAATGTTCTAAAATAAACTCCAAAGGAATTATTTCCTTCCTTTTCCCTCTATTTAGACTATATATATTTTAGTATTAAAATATGTATATGGGCTTAAATAAAATACCTATATATTACAATAAAAAAATTAATATATTTTTTAAAATCTCTAGTTGAAAAGAGTCTATACCTAGTTGCAAGTGAAAAGAAATTTCACTTTGTATATACAAGTTTCTTCTTGAATTTCATTAATTTCACACCTTTTTCTCATTTTAGAATAGATCGTTCATAATATGAAGTTTATTAAAGAAAGAATGGAAGGTGAGTCAAGAAATTAGTGGAGTGGAGGAAGAAATTAAACCCTCCACTGATTCTTTTCAACCCAAAAGAACTATTCTGGGCTGCCACACATGTTGCTAGGCCGGGACCATTTTTCTTACTATTGCTTCTTGCACCTCTACCATTAATAATTGCATCTCCACAATACTAGAAAAAGATTTACGCCCTGTTTGTTTCCGATATCTACTGTTTCTAAGGAAAGCGTGAAAACTAAAAAGAATATACACGGAAATTGAGACAAAACTATTAATTTAAAACATATTATAAATTAAACCATTCAAAATGAAATTTAAAAATATATTATTGATTGTATTGCTTTTACTTGGGAGCTTGGGCAAGATTTTGGAAAGTTAATTTATGCTGCTTAGATTTTACTTAAGCAAAGCATAAGTAAAATGAATAGCATATGAAGCAAAATAACTTAGTATTGAAATGGTTTGAAATTTTTTTCTCTTTAGAACAAAAAAAAAATAATAATTTGGATACTTAACGTAAACAAATAGGTTGTGTTTGATTACGTATGTGATAGGTCTTTCTTCCCACAAATCGATATCTTTCTAATATTAAAAAAAATTAATATTCTAATTACGACATTTCCAATTAATAGTTTACAATTTGATTTTTATACAACATTTCATTGAAATATTATAACATAAGAAAGTTACAAATTTAAAATTTTTATTCTTATATACATTCTGAATCATAAAAAAAAAACTATTTTTTTAATTTAAAAAATAAAATACTTTCAACTAATTTCTTGAGCTTATTAATGACTTGGGTTTATTAATCTCTTCATTTAACTATAATATAATAATATAATCATTATGGTTTTAAAATTAAATTTAAATATACAACATAAATTAATCTTTATATTCTAAAAATCAAAATATAAATAAAATATTGAAATACCGATCTTATAAGATTTTTTTGTTAGAACAAACCTGATAAAAAAAAGTTTTAAAAATAAAATGGTACATGATTCTAGATGTCAAATCTATAGTAATCATTACGTTGGAAATAGATTAGTAATTAAAATTTGTTTGACATCTACTCCAAGAAATGTAATAAAATTAACATAGATGTTTCTTTTTGCAAGAAAATGGTAAACTAGCATCTTCTCTACAAAAAATAAATATTTCTTATATCTACACGCTTGGTCAGAATTTATTTCTCATTAACAAATTATTTATGTTAATAAAAAAAATTTATTAAAAAAGTAATTTAATATACCATTATGTAATCAATCAAGTAGTGTGATATTATTTTGGCTGATATAAGAGCTAATTAGCACAAATTAAAAGTTAATTCTTTATGAAATGAGTTTTTGGCATATATATATATATATATATATATATATATATATATATATATATATATATGTGTGTGTGTGTGTGTATTATTCTACCCAAATCATCATAATTAAAAATTACACAATTATTTCAACTATATTTATTCATTATGTAGTATTAGTTTTCAGAATAAACTATAATGAATGAAAAGTATTCATCTTGCGTCCAAGACTTCGAACGATGTTTATTATTATTTTTAATATGCTTAAAATAACAATTCTTCACTAAACATTCCCATCAAACTTGACACGCGACTTAACTTCATGTAAGTATCAACTTTTCAAATAGAATTAAAAATAATAAATATTATAAATTATTGGTCGCAGTTGATTAAAAAAACGACTAATTTGCTAACGTGACGAAATGCAAGAAAATTTATTACATTTAATTACAGTAGAACATTTTTTTATAAAAAATTTAAATCATGCCAAAAGTTTCTATTTTTTTTAACAAAATCTTAAATAAGTCCTCTCTTTTTATTTAACTCAATTAGTTTTTTATTTTTAAAAATTTGTTGCAACTAGGTTCTTTTAGTTAGTAATATATTAACATTGTTAATTATATGTTACCTATTTATAATTTTGGTGCTATTCTTTTAATTTTTAATTTTTTTAAAAAAAATTGTTACATGCCAATCTGATATTGTGCCATGTAGCAGAGATGGTGTGACATGGCAGTGGCAGTGTCATGTGTTAGTATTGACAGTGAAAAGTCTCAAAGTAGTTTCTGTATTTGTTATTGTCTCAATTTAGTCCCAATTTTTTTAAAACTGAATCAATTTCATCTATATAATTTTTATATAAATTTTACGATGGTATTTTTACTGTAATTGATATTTTTAACAAAATTGAATTTATTTAAATGTATATTTTGCATTGAATTTTATTTAAATTTTGTTTTAAATATTTATATATCTATAATTTATAGATAATGGTTAAAGTTGCTTTAAAAATAAAAACTTCAAAATTCAAATATAAAATTTTATAACAATTTAAAATAAATATATTTATTTAAAATTTTACAATTCAATTTATAAAGTTGTTATTTTTAAACGAACTCTAACACTTGTTTATAAATTATTGATACATAAATATTTGAAATAATATTTAAATAAAGTTCAATGTAATATAAAAACTTAATATTGTTAGAAATATCATTGTGACATTTATGTAAAGGTAAAATTTTGTCTCAATTTAAATAGGGATCGGAATTTATTCAATTTTAAAAAAATTGAGACTAAATTGAGATAAAATAACATACAGGAACTCAGAATTATATTGAGACTTTTCATATTCAATAGTAACACGTGACATTGTAAATCACATCACATTGTCTCTATCACTTGGCATAACGTATGTGTCAATTTTTTATTTTTTTTTTAAATTATAAAAATAAATTAAAAGAAAATTTTAAAAAATTTTAAAAAATCAAAAAAATCACATTGAGACGTGTTAGATAAACCTTAAACAATACATGTCAAAAATAGTTGTTGCCCTCTACATTTTTCTTGTTTGAGAAAGATGTTTGATCATGCAAGTCTTTGCCACTGACCACAGTCATGGAGTATATATATTTGCCTGTGAAGTTTCTTTATCGTCAAAAATCCTACAAGAACTGCCTCAGTTTTCAATAAACAACAATGATTCCTACGCTGTTACTTCCTCTCTTCTTTGTCTCTGTTCTTCCTCTTTTCTCCTTCTTCTTCCTTGGACCTTTTTCCCTGAAACTGAACACAAAAGATAAACCTTCTTCACATGACAACATTGTCCTCCCAAAAGCATACCCACTCATAGGTTCCTACTTGGCTTTCAAAGCCACCGAAAACCGCCTTATCCAGTGGTTATCCGATCTGATCAAAGTCTCACCGGCTGCCACTCTCATCCTTCACGGCCCCATGGGCAGCCGCGAAGTCATCACAGGCAACCCCGCCATTGTAGAGCACATTCTCAAGACCCGTTTCTCCAACTACCAAAAGGGCACCACCTTCACTCATACTCTCTCCGATTTCCTAGGCAAAGGAATCTTCAACGCCGACGGCCACAACTGGAAGTTTCAGAGACAAGTAGCCATCCAACAATTCAACACAAAGTCACAACGCAAATTCATGGAACAAGTCGTGGACGAGAAACTCTCCAACCGTCTCATCCCCATCCTAGCGTCAGCAGCACAAGAAGATCGAACCCTCGATATGCAAGACATTCTTCAACGTTTCTCGTTTGACAACGTATGCAAAATCGCGTTTGGATTCGACCTTGATTACCTGACGGCGTCAGATGAACGGAGCAAGTTCGCGCAGGCCTTCGAAGAAGCAATGGAGATCAGCACCAAACGGTTCTCCGAGCCGTTGCCGTTAATCTGGGAGATCAAGAGGGTGCTAAACGTAGGGTCGGAAAGGCGGTTGCGAATGGCAGTGAGGGAAGTGCACGAGTTCGCGAAGAACATAGTGAGAGAGAAGAAGAAGGAGCTGAAAGAGAAGGAAACGCTGGAATCCGAGGACATGCTTTCGCGGTTCTTGAATTCAGGGCACTCCGACGAAGAGTTTGTGACGGACATAGTGATAAGTTTCATACTAGCTGGGAAGGACTCTACTTCCGCCGCGCTTATATGGTTTTTCTGGCTAATATGGAAGAACCCGCGTGTGGAGAAGGAGATTGTGAATGAAATAAGGGAAAATTCAGAGACTCCGGTGGCCGATGAAGCGAAGGATATGGTTTATACGCACGCGGCGTTGTGTGAGAGCATGAGGCTGTACCCTCCGGTGCCGATTGATGTGAAGGAAGCAATGGACGACGATGTTTTACCGGATGGAACGGTGGTGAAGAAGGGGATGCAGGTGAAATATCACGTGTACGCTATGGGGAGGTTGGAGAGTATCTGGGGTGAGGATTGGGCTGAGTTTAAGCCAGAGCGGTGGTTAGAGAAGGTTGAATCCGGAAAGTGGAAGTTCGTGGGAAGGGATTCCTTTACCTATCCAGTGTTTCAGGCGGGTCCAAGGATTTGCTTGGGGAAGGAAATGGCTTTTATGCAGATGCAGAAATTGGTGGCCGGCATTCTCAGGCGGTTCAGGGTGGTTCCCACGGTGGCTGACGGTGTAGAACCTCGCTACTTTGCTTTCTTGACTTCCAAGATGGAAGGTGGCTTCCATGTCAAGATCCAGAAAAGGGTTCTCTCAGACTGAAAGCCAATTAAGCAATTATGTCTAAATTTATAAAACAACTTAAAAATATTATATTATTATATTATCGTAATAAAACTTTCAGATTGTGTTTAAAGTAAAGATTATCAAAATATCGTTATTTTAAGAAAGTCAACATGAATTTATGAACCAGTAATCTTATTTAAAATGTAGAAGTAAAAAAGAAAATTGTTGTTCATCTAACAGGAAAATTTCAGTGTAGGAAACAACAAATATACAATCGTTTAAGAAGAATGAAAAGAACCAACAACAAAGATGTCAGATACATAAACGAAATCAAAATTGTTAACGCTATGTTTTCGTTTGACTGGAGTAGTTCATTTCATTTGTTATCCTAAACACATGTTGTTATCTATATGATAATTAGCTTTGATGAAGAAGTATAACAAATTACAAATTACAATTAATCTAAACTGCAAATATCAATTTTTTTTATTACTAATCTTTTAATTAAGGAAAGCAATGCAACGATGTTAATTTAATAGATTAAAAGTTAATTTATGTATTCAAAGTATATGATAAGAATTTCAATATAGTTAGAAAGGGGATAAGAGATGGTGAAGAAACTTTTGCAACAACATAGTTAAAAGCTTGGACACGGTGAATAAACAAAATATTAAAAGCAAAATTTTCATACTTTGATTAGTATTTCTATAAAAAAATATGTATTCAATTTGTCCTATATTAGTTCAAAAGTGAGATAAAAACAAGGGTCTCATTTGTTATAATGTTTTTATTTTTCATTCTAATCCATTATTGTCATCACTAATGCTATGTGTTGTTTTGTTAAGATTTTTGGGCAAATTTTATTGTAAAGCAGAAAGTAATGTATTAAATTATTAAACAAGCTATCCTAAGAAAATAATCTCTTTTTGACTCTAATGAAAAAGATGATCTAAGATTGTTTGTTGGATCTCAATTTTTTGCAAATCTATTGTATGTTAGATATAAAATGTTAGATTTACCTTGGTGGGAGATAATCCTAGGATACATTTGTATAATAAAAGGACTTTTTGTAATGTTTTGAGTATATAGAGATCACAAGATATGCATCCCATTGTGATTTGTCTTGTGGGAGATTTGGGTGTTGTTTGTGGGTGTCTATGTTGAAAAAGGAGATTTAATATACATAAGTTTCAATTTCTCATCTCTTATGTTTTTATTGGTCTTTTTGTATAGGTTGAGACACTTTTATTTTTATTTATATATTGTTGATAAAAAAATTAATTTTGTTGTTGGCAAATATTTTTCATAATCTTTCAATAAACTATTCAGTTTTTGGATTCAACTTTCTCTAATCACTTACGTGGCTTAAGCTTAGTTCAATTCTTATTAGAGCTATCAACTACAGGTTTGTCACTTAATAAATCAATATAGTCTGACTCACTTACTAGTGAACTCATTTTTTTTTGTCATTGATATATTGTGATATAGTGTTCTTAAAACTTCTTATAATTCAAACTCTCTTTTAAGTAATGTGCATGGTGTGACCCACATGGATGTAAGAATATTAGAAGCTTTAAGAATATTTGATTAGAACATTCAACGTGTTAGTTGTCCTATTACATGTATTCTTACTTTTTAGAGACGTAGTAGAAATATACGAATTATTATAATTTAATAACTTTATTAATGTTTATAACATGTATTTGAGCCAAATAGTAAGTGCAACAAAAATATCCTAAAGCACTCAAAATCCACTAATTGTAAACGAAAGAAGTGTCCACCACGAGGACACATTCCATGCTTTTTCTCCGAGCCTTCCTCTTTGACTGTCCAACGTATCATTCTCTATATATACACAAATTTTCCTTCACGACCAACATATCTAACAAAGTACATCTCAAGATTTATCATCCACACATTTAAAAGTTAATACCGAATTCCGATTAGTCGCTAACACCTACGAAAATGATTGAGATTCTTCTGAATATGCAGCTGATAGCTCTTGTCTTCCTCTTCCTCTCCCTCTTCCTTCCCCTCTTCTTCTTCTCTTTCTCACGTTTCAGCAACAACAAAGAGGCTGCTCCAAACAAACAAACCGTTACTATCCCAAAATCATACCCACTCATTGGCTCCTACTTTGCCCTTAAACGCGTCGGCAACCGCATTATCCAGTGGGAATCTGATATACTCCAAATCTCACCAGCCAACACGTTCACCTTCCACCGCCCACTGGGCCACCTCCAAGTCTTCACTGCCAACCCAGCCAACGTGGAGTACATTCTCAAGACCCGCTTCTCCAACTACCAAAAGGGCTATATCGTCATTAGTACCCTCTCCGACTTCCTCGGCACGGGGATATTCAACGCCGATGGCAACACATGGAAGTTCCAAAGACAAATCGCCAGCCATGAATTCAATACAAAGTCTCTCCGCAAGTTCGTGGAGCAAGTGGTGGATGCCGAACTCTCCCACCACCTCATCCCCATCATGGCTTCAGCGGCACATCAAGACCAGACCCTCGATTTCCAAGACATCCTTCAACGCTTCACCTTCGATAACATCTGCAAAATCGCCTTTGGCTTCGACGCCAACTACCTGACGCCGTCGGTTGAACGGAGCAAGTTCGCGGTGGCTTACGAAGAGGCGACAGAGATAATCAGTAGACGGTTCCGCCAACTGTTTCCGTTGGTGTGGAAAGTGAAGAGGGCGCTTAACATAGGTTCGGAAAAGCGGTTGCGAATGGCAGTGAGGGAAGTGCACGAGTTCGCGAAGAACATAGTGAGAGAGAAGAAGAGGGAGCTGAAGGAGAAGGAATCCCTTGAATCGGTAGACATGCTATCGCGTTTCTTGACTTCGGGGCACTCTGATGAAGACTTTGTGACGGACATGGTCATAAGCTTTATATTGGCGGGGAAGGATACAACATCAGCAGCGCTGACGTGGTTTTTCTGGCTGCTATCGAAGAACCCGCGGGTGGAGAAGGAGATTGTGAAGGAGATAATGGAGAAATCGGAGGCTCCGGTGTACGATGAGGTGAAGCATATGGTTTACACGCATGCAGCGTTGTGCGAGAGCATGAGACTGTACCCACCGGTGCCCACGGACACCAAGGAAGCGGTGGAGGACGACGTTTTGCCGGATGGGACGGTGGTGAAGAAGGGGATGTTTGTGACTTATCACGTGTACGCCATGGGGAGGTCGGAGAGTATTTGGGGTGAGGACTGGGCGGAGTTTAAGCCGGAGAGGTGGTTGGAGAAGCTTGAATCCGGAAAGTGGAAGTTTGTGGCAAAAGATTCTTTCACTTATCCTGTGTTTCAAGCTGGTCCCAGAATGTGTTTGGGGAAGGATATGGCTTTTATGCAGATGCAGAGTGTGGTGGCTGGGATTCTTCGGCGGTTCGCGGTTGTACCCACGGTGGCTGAAGGGGTGGAGCCCAACTTCATTTGCTTCCTTTCCTCCCAGATGGAAGGTGGTTTTCCTGTCAAGATCATTGAGCGGGAAACCACAAACTAGTTATCTGGGAGCGGTGGTGTCAAATAACTTTTTCAATGTTACTATCATGTTTGGGATTTGACCTTGAGCGTGAGCTTTATGTTTGTTTTAATTGTTTGTATTCTTTTGACTGTGTTAATATTCGTAATCATTATTATTTGAGAGAAGAAAACAATTGTTTTAACATTCAGAGTTATTTGACACCTTACTTTTAAGAATAAAGTAGATATTAAAAATAAATTTTCATATTTGTAAGAAAAAAAAGGATAAAATATTAAATATCAAATGAGTGATTAATATTTTTATAAAGTTTATAATTTAGTCGTATTTAACTTAAAATCGAGTCAACCTGTAACTTTTCTGATAATAGTAATATCGATTAACATGCCTTTTTTTTACCCATAACCGGCGGATTTTTTCTCAATTTTTTTTGAAAGTTAAAATAATATATTCAATTTATATATTCAATATTTTTATTATTAATTCAATAAAAATTAATACATAATTTAATATAACTATAATTATAATATATATATATATAAATAATATTGTCATTAGTTTTTTTATATTTTTGAATTTATCAAATAATTGAATCATAATTATATTTTTTAGCTATTTTTTTCAATGTAAATAATCATATTATCTATAAAATATTCATTTTTCATTTTACTAATATGCACGTATCGATTCAAAAATCATCATAAACTTTAATTTCATGATTGTTATTGCGATGAGCAACCCTATTGTTTTGTTCTCATATTCACTTCTTTTTTATCAATTTAAAAAAATAAATTTATTCTTTTATTTTTTTTATCAATATACCTGTCTATAAAACAAATTTAAGACTAAAAAATAATTTATTATAATCTAATAAAAAATTGAGAGACATAATTACTAAAAAAACTATGATAATCAAATTACAATTAAAAATCCTCTATAGAAAATCACACATTACATTATTTGCTCTTCTGTATTTATAAAAAATGAATATACAAAAGGGTAATGAGATAAAAAAAAACAGGACTAAATATTAAACAAGTATTACACTACCAAGTGAGAAAAGTGAAATTTTTTTCTTTAAGAATAAGAGAAGATATGAAAAAGATGAGGACAAAAATAATGAGTTTCTGTTTAACTTTTTTTTTTCAGTAACAAAAGAAATCAGGTAAGAGTAAGAGATGAGTACAACACGTGAAAAAACACAAACAAAATGTGAAGAAAAATAAAAATTATCTTAACAATTTTTTTCTTTATTATATTTAATTTTATATTGTACTATTTATTAAAATTAAATGTTGTACTTTATAAATAAAAAATAAAAAAAATACCTAATTTGATTTTTATTAATTTTCGGTGTATTACTATCTAATTTAAAATGATACACGTAATTTAAAAATTTTAAAAATATATATAATTTTAAAAAATTTAAATACATAAAAAGTTAAAAAAGTTTGAGGGGATGCCTGCTCCGTCAATAATATTATGTTTGATATCAAATACACGGCGAAAAACATAAATAGTGAATTCAAAAGGATAACCATGACATATTAAAAAAACAAGGCAAATGTATTTAACATTGTTCTGATATCAACTGTCAAACTATTGCGGAAACAGTTGTCAATTAGATGAGATTATTATGCAACAATTATATATTGATTGACAAATGGATCACATTTATGAAATATCTCACATATCATCTCACATATCAAATATTTGAAAATTTTATAACATTATTTGATCCTTAATTTTTGTTGATTTAATAAACTTTTATTTCGCTAAATTAATTTTCATTATTTTTTAGCAGTTCAACTAGTTTGATATATAAAAAAACTTTTCTTAGATCTTCAAGGTATATTTCATCTTATCACAGTTTCAATTATACATTTGTTTTTTTTATGGGATTTTGTTAAATGATGTATCAAATTTTTTACAATACACAAATTTGATCAATTTTACTTATTTTTTATATTTTTATTTATTGGTTATTTTTATCCTGTTTAATACTAATTTGATGATTTTTATATAATTTTTTTATTTTAATTTAATATCTTAAGTGTAATTTATCATTGTAATTATATATGAAGGCATTCTATTTATAATTTAATATCATTGTCATTCTTGTTTATCAGTGTTCAATATAGATTGAAATTCAAAAGATGAAAGATTTATACTACATTTCAATTATTATTAATTTACTTTTTGTTCACTGATTTCATTCAAGTAATATTTATAATTTTTATTAGTTTATAAGAAAAAACAATAAGATTTCATTTGAATTTAGAAAAAGAAAGTGAAGAGACATTTAAAATATTTTTAAACTTTAATACTTGTATTTTTCTAAATTTTTTAATTTTATCAATTTTGTTTCGTTGTTAAAATTAGTAAATATAATAAATATTTTGATTCTCATGAAATTTGACTTAGTACTCTAATTTAAAATACATATAATTATAATTTATTTCTAAATATTTGATATAAAAAAATAATATGTTACTTTACTATTGAAAATTTAATAATATCATGTTTTCTTTGTATGATTGTTTATTTTTTTATAAAAATTAATTAATTGATAATGAAGAAAGCTGGTATGAGCATGAATATGAGTTTATACTCTTTATCTGGTGGAGATGAGGATGAGATAAGTGTTATAGGTGTTGTGAATGAGTATATGAGGATGAAGATCAATTTTTCCTTAGAGATGGATATGGAATAATGAAATATTTATCGCGCTCAATGATAGATCTTGACCAATAATTCTAGGAAGTCAAAATAATACAAATAAAACTTATATATTTAAAATCATTGTTACTAATATAACAAAAATAAATTATTTGATCATTTAGCTTCACATTTCAAAATAGATTAAGAGATTAAATTTGTGTTATTTTCACCTCCACATGTTAGTTTTCTTTTATCACATGTAGATTAAGATATTCTTTTAATTTTCATAAATATATTTATTTAAAAAAAGTTCGAAACTAAAAAGTAAACTATCAAAATCTAATAAATACGAAGTAATTAAATATTAAGAGACATAATTATCAAAAGAAAATATATGATAATAAAGTCACAATTAAAATAAACATATAGTAGTCAATTTTTTATGTTTGTAAAAAATTACTATAAAAAAACTCATGACATGAAAAAAAATACAAAACTAATATTCTAATATCAAGTAGGACAACATGAAACAATAAGTGAAAAAATGAACAAGAGTAACTAGATCAAGAAAAAAAATATCAATTAAGTTTGCATCTTCTCTTATTCATATATATATATATATATATATATATATATATATATATATATATATATATATATATATATATATATATATTTTTTTTTTTAATATGTATAAAT
>Ga0214545_1007973_pt1 | contig 17306 bp, 11 predicted proteins | sample CNSS4metaG_FD_160064 | JGI IMG/M metagenome (GOLD analysis project Ga0214545, IMG submission 160064) | Root nodule microbial communities from cowpea collected in UCLA plant growth center, Los Angeles, California, USA - CNSS4 | ecosystem: Host-associated > Plants > Roots > Nodule | place: USA... | reverse complement strand
AAAAAGGAGAACAAAGACAAGAAGGGCACACAGAGAGAGAATGATCATGATGATGATGATCGTGTCACTACTGCTACAGATGGTGATCTTGTTCTTCTTCGTGACTTTGAGTCCGTTAATCTTGTATTTGATGAGAGCATGTGGATTATTGATAGTGGTGCTACACTGCATGTTACACCTAGGAAGGAGTTATTCACATCTTACACTTCTGTTGATTTTGGAGTGTTGAAGATGGGTAATGATGGTGAGTCTAAAGTGATTGGTGTTGGTGATGTTTTCCTGCAAACCAACATGGGAGTGCAGTTGTTGCTTAAAGGAGTCAAACATGCTCCGAATGTCCGCTTTAATTTAATCTTTGTGCAGTTGCTTGATGATTGTGGTTATGACAATCACTTTGGTTCTAGTAAATGGAAGCTCACTAAAGGTAACTTGGTTATGGACAAAGGGGAGAAACAATCTAAATTGTACTGGACTAAAGCTTTGGTTGCTAAAGACAGTGTGAATGCTATGTATATGGAGACATATTTGTGGCACCGGAGGCTTGGTCATATAAGTGAGAAAGGGCTTAACTGCTTAGCTAAAAAGGATGTGCTTATGAGATTGAGGAATGTAGAATTGGAGAAATGTTCTCATTGCATGGCTGGTAAACAAATCAGAGTATCGTTTAAGAAGCATCCTCCCTCAAGGAAGTCAGAATTGCTTGAATTGGTGCATTCTGATGTTTGTGGCCCATTAAAGGTAAACTCATTTAGTGGTGCACTTTACTTTGTTACTTTTATTGATGATTGTTCCAGGAAGCTATGGGTCAATGCTCTTCAGTGGAAAGATCAAGTACTTGAAAAGTTCAAGGAATTTCATGCTATAGTTGAGAGGCAATCAGCCAAGAAGCTGAAATGCATCTGTAGTGATAATGGTGGTGAGTACCGTGGACCCTTTGATTTTTATTGCAGGTAGCATGGTATTAGACACAAGAAGACTCCTCCTAAAACTCCTCAGTTGAATGGTCTAGCGGAGAGGATGAACAGGATCTTGGTTGAAAGGGTTACATGTATGCTTTCGGAAGCAAAGTTGCCTAAGCACTTTTAGGGAGAGGCATTGCTTGCAGTTGTCCATGTTATTAATCTCAGTCCCGCAGTTGCTTTGAATATTGAGGTGCCAGACGAAATTTGATTTGGTAAGAATGTTAGCTATGATCATTTGCGTGTCTTTGGTTGCAAGGCATTTGTTCATGTTCCTAAGGATGAAAGATCCAAGTTAGACAAAAAGACAAGGCAATGTATCTTTATTGGCTATGGTGAGGATGAATTTGGCTACAGGTTTTATGATCCTGTTGTGAAGAAGCTTGTTAGAAGCCGTGCTGTACAATTCATGGAAGACCAGACCATTAAAGACATTGATAAGGTGGAGCAGACCACACCCGAGAAAGATAGTAATCTCACTTATGGTAATCCGATGAGTTTGCCCGCTCACAATTTGGAGAAGGTTGAAACAGAAGCTCAAGACAATGAGCACCATGGTGATGTTGATGATCAACAGGTTGGAAGTGGAGTAGAGGTTCCAATTGACGATGCTCAAGAGGAACATGATGATGATGATCTTGGTGATATACCTAAATCATCTCAAGTCCAACTCAGGAGGTCTAATAGACAAAAACAACCTTCTACAAGGTATTCTTGTGATGAGTACATAACTTTGACTGATGGTGGAGAACCTGAGTGTTTTGAAGAAGCTTTGGATAGTGAAGAGAAGAAACAGTGGTTAAATTCAATGCAAGTTGAGATGAAATCTTTGCATGATAATCACACTTATGACTTGGTGAAATTTGTAACGTCCTAGCCGAAAATTACTTATAAAATAAATAAAAATAACATTTAACTGAACAACCTCATTTATTAAAAATAAATTTCCCAACGCGGGAAGAAATTTTAACTTAATGTCCAACGCGCCAACAATTAAACATAAAGCACAGCAACCCAAAATGTAATATAGGTGTCTATAAAAGTCATTACATTCAATTCATAAAATGCCAAAAATAAAAAACAGTAAAACTCCCAAAGGGGTCCCCTCTCTGTCTCTATGTCTCGGTCTGTCCACTTGCATCAATATCTGCTCTCATATAACAAGTTACATGATCATCGCTACACACACATAGATAGGGTGAGCTCATTTTTAAATACCAAGCTAACAACAATAAAAAATTAAATACAACATCTAAACATTTTAAACCCGGTTTAGTATACTTCTCTCTTTATCTCTGACTTCTCCATTTCCCCCCACTTGTATTAGACGTCTATCCTTTCTATACCCTTTAGGTGAGATCAATGATCAATCTTTGCTGCACGAGTGTCTACTCGCCCTTCCGACTACAGGCCACCACTTGATAGTCCACACGTGGGAATGACCTTGCCACAACATCTTACTGTGACACAAAGTGGAGCTCCTTAAAACAAACATAAGTTTGTAGTTGTTCCAGACTACCAAAACTCTATCAGAATGCACTGAAAAGGGCAATCATCCGAACCTCGCCGTACGAGACACAACTCGCACACCCCACTGGACTTCCTAAACCACCAGGCTACAACCTAGAGTGGTCATGTGCTACCCCAATACAAGATACACTCGTAACTGGGCCCCCAACCAAAGCCTCGCATCATGAACATCACTTAAAGTTGTGTAGAACCCTTGCTCGCGCGCCATCACTGGACCAAAACTGCCTGGCGCGCATCTCACGCCGCTACACAGAATTTAGCTCCAGACCGCCTAGTGGGCATCACGCACCGCCAAGCGCCAAGCGCCTGCAGAATCACCACTGCATCGTAACCGCCTGGCGGACACTTCCCTACCGTCGGGCGCCTCGCGTTGACAATGGCCACTACCACTGTTTTTTAGACCCTACCGCTTGGCGGCTCACCTCGTGCCGCCAGGCGCCATACTAGTAGTGTAATGCTACTGGTTTTTGACATTTTTCTCAAGTCTTAAGAGACCCTAAACATACCATGCATCATTCTCATACCAATCATAGTATTTACAGACGCAATATTATAACCCAAACACAACATATACCAATAACTCATGCCCAATTCACCTATACACATTTAGATCATACCAATTCAATTATCATTTTGCACATTTAATCTTCATCAATTTCTACTCTATACCTGCCACAAACACTCAAGATACTCCAATTATTAGGATCGTATAGTCTAAAATTCATATAAATCAAGTAACCACAATTTGGTCATTTTTCTGCTCAAGAAACTCATTCAATCATACTTCAAGCACAATCACAATACCAAGTATTCACAGTTTCACAATTCCAAACCCACTATTCCCTAACAATAAAATTTTCTACTACTCAATCATGATCTTATACATGAGCAATTCTCAATCATATAATCCCAACCATACATATCACATTATTACAGTTTTCTATTAACTGAAGTTCATATCAGCATACATATTATTTTCTTACATTTATATCCCACACGCACACTACCATTCACCATACACACTGTATTCACACTCTAGCTGGACTGGGGCGCTGCCTAATCACAGCTACTGGCCGCTAGGCGGCTCATAACTTCTGGATTCAATCCAGATCCTTCTTGCAACGATGCAAATCCTAACTTTCCCAATTACCACTCTTCTACACGTATTCACATATTACCATTAGCAACCAAGTTGTTCAACTCAGTATCAATCTACATTTCATTCTTGATATTCCACAGAGTACCACTCAACCCCTATAATACATATTATCTTATCTCTCACTCCAGCGTAATCTCACATACCCAAACAAACACAGATTCATGCAATTTTCGCAACTACTCAATACAACCAATAATTCATCAATTCAATAATTCACGCACGATTAGAATTTCAATCCCGGCATCATCACACCACGAAAACATTAATAGACAGAGAAAAGTGGGCAACTCAGTTCGTGCCGCCTGGCGGTTCTCCTTTGACCGCCCGACGGTTTATCAAAAAACCCAAAAAATAAGCTTACAACGCATGTGCCGCCTGGCAGCAGTTCATGCGCCGCCAGGCGGTTTCTGGAAAAATCCAGAAAACGTGAACAGAACAAGAATTTACAGATTATGCAGTTCAAACATGAATCATAGTTCATCCTTACACGATAACAGAATTAAAACGCACAAATAGGAACTCCCCTAACCTGGTTCCCTCGCTTAGACTTGAAAATTGAGGCTTTTCCTTGGATCCCTGATGAACTCCCCTTGACTCTCCTCCAAACCAGTAACCTTGTTCCTCTTCAAAACTCACGCTTCTCCTCTGTCAACTCCCTCCTCACTATCCTCAAACTATGAGACTCAAGGATGCTCTCCCTTTCCCTCCATTCTTCCTTTTAATGACACTTTAATGGTGGTTAATCAAATAAAATGAAAAATAACTTTAAGCTTAGTTTTAACTGTCATTCAATTTGCCATTCTATTTGATTTTCCAGCACCCTTGGCTACTCCTCTAGCTAGGTTTCTCTCGCCCCTTCACATTCTTACCAAAACTAAAATTGATAAAAAGAAAGTCTATGGTTTTATCCAAGCCAAGGTTTGAACCCATCACCCCACAATTCAAATTCAAATGCACAACCAATCCAACCAAATCACATTTCATGATATAATTCATACTTCAAAGGTTATATTCTACTATCATGCCCCAATCACATTATCAGACCAAAATAATAAAAGATAATAACACAAATGACATACACAGGACTTAAACCCAAGTCCTTTCACACAATTAAAGTACTCTCAACCACTTGAGCTAGTACTTTTCCACGTCATGAAAGTTAACATTTAATGCCATAAAGGCTTCTCCTACCCACATTTATTAAATAATTATTTATTTAATTATTTAAATTTCGTGGGTCTTACAAAATTGCCTAAGGGCAAAAGGGCATTGGAAACTAGGTGGATTTTCAGGGTGAAACAAGATTCAAATTCTACGCTTCCAAGGTACAAGGCAAAATTAGTGGTGAAAGGTTTTAGATAGAAAAAGGGTGTTGATTTCAATGAGATTTTCTCACCTGTGGTGAAAATGTCATCCATCATAATTTTGCTAAGTTTAGCTGCTACTCTTGATTTAGAGGTTGAGAAGATGGATGTGAAGACAGCTTTCCTTCATGGTAATTTGGAGGAAGAGATATACATGAAGCAAACTAATGGTTTTCTTGTTAAAGGCAAGGAATATTATGTGTGTAGGCTAAGGAAAAGTCTATACGGTTTGAAGCAGGCTCTAAGGCAGTTGTATAAGAAGTTTGAGTCTTTTATGTGTGAGCAAGGTTACAAGAAGACTACTTTTGATCATTGTGTCTTTGTTAAAAGTTTTTCTAATGATGACTTTATTATCCTATTATTATATGTTGATGACATGCTTATTGTTGGGAAAGACATTTCCAGAATTTATAGGTTAAAGAAAACACTTGGCGAGTCTTTTGCCATGAAAGACTTGGGAGCTACTAAAAGGATTCTTGGCATACATATCTCACGTGATAGGAGAGAAAAGAAGATTTATCTATCACAAGAGCAATACATTAGGAAGGTGTTGCAGAGATTCCAGATGAAAAATGCTAAAGATGTGAGTACTCCTCTTGCTACTCATTTTAAACTGAGTGTTAAACAAAGTCCTTCAAATGAAGTTGAGAAGACCAATATGAGTAGAGTTCCTTATGCATCTACGGTGGGCAGTTTGATGTATGTGATGGTGTGTACAAGACCAGATATTGCACATTTTGTTGGTACAGTTAGTCAATTTTTGTCAAACCCAGGTAGAGAGCATTGGAATGCTGTGAAATGGATTTTGAGGTATCTTCATGGTACAGTTGATATGAAGCTTTGTTTTGGACGTGATAAACCTACTTTGATGGGTTACTCAGACTCAGATATGGCTGGGGACATTGATTCCAGAAAGTCCACTTCAGGCTATTTGATAAAGTTTGCAGGGGGAGCTGTGGCTTGGCAATCAAGACTACAGAGGTGTGTAGCGTTGTCTACTACAAAGGCAGAGTTCATTTCGATTACTGAAGCATGCAAGGAGTTGCTATGGTTGAAGAAATTCTTGCAGGAGCTTGGTTTTAGGCAAGATAACTATTCATTGTTCGTTAATAGCCAAAGTGCTATCCATCTTGGTAAGAATCCAACTTTTCATTCTAGATCTAAACATATTGTTGTGAGGTATCATTGGATACATGATGCTTTGGATGCTAAGTTGTTGGAGTTGGAAAAGGTTCATACAGATGATAATGGTGCTGATACGATGACTAAAGCATTGCCAAGAGGGAAGTTTGAAGTTTGTTGTGAGATCGCCGATTTGGTGCTTATCTCCACATAGTTGTGAGGGGGAGATTTGTTGGGTATTGGGCTCCCTTCCTATGTGGAGAAAAGACTCAAAACTTGAGAAGCCCATGTCTCACTTAACCTAGTGGAGAGGAGGCTATAAAATAAATTGAGAGGCAGAACAATAAAGTCAGAACACACTGAAAGCCCTAACCCACAGAGGGAGAGGTAGAGGGAAAATTCTGTTCACGTTTTTTACCGTGCTGTCACCGTAGAATCGGTGCTACGGATTCGTTTACCGTTGGATCGGGCTAAAATTTTTAAAACAGTTTCGGAACTAATTGCTCTTCATTCTGACTAGTCGGATCGTTGATACAAGGTCTAAGTTGCGAGATATTAATTTCGCATTGTAGCAGTGATATTTTAGGTTTTACTCTCTTGTTCTTCTCTATTTTGAAAGCTTTGTTGCTTTGTTATTTGGTTGGGTGTTGGCACTAATTTGTGTTATTGATTGAGACTCTTTTGTACTCTTGTTGATCATAGTGGAGCTATTTCTTTGGTCTGGACGACTCGTGGTTTTTACCCTTAATTTGAGGGGTTTTTCACGTTAAAAATCTTGGTGCCTTTATTTGTGTCTTTGGTGATTTATTATTGCTGCTCTTTGATTATTGCTCCTCATAGATTCTTGCAAGTTAGGGGAAATTATATCCTCTGCATTCTCTGGTATATTGTTTGTGTTATTGTTTTCCCCATCAGCAACTAGTTCAAATCCATTCATCCATCGGTATTTTAAGAAAACTTCATTGTTTGAATTTGAAAAATTGTAAAAATCTTGTCTTTAATCTGAATATCCTTTTTGGCATAAATTCTATGAGTTTAAATCTCTTTGGCTGTTAAAATTTATATAACAGAATGATGTTAATGGACCCAACAGATCATTTGGAGAAAGTTAATAAAAATAAAAATATATCATCCCATTGCCAACATCCTTTGCATACAAACTTCTAATGTTACCTTTCCAGTTTTTTTACCCTCCAAAACCTCTAGATTCACTTGGTTCGTTATGGTCTTCTTTGTCTTTTTTGTCCCGTCTATGTGGTATCTTGGCATAAGCTTCTGGAATTTACTTAGAATCCCAGATGAAATAGTTTTGCAATGTTATATTTTTGCAAAACCTTCATTTCCACTCTCTTCTTTATCTATTATCTTCTCCATTATGATCTATCCACCATTTCATCTTTAAAATAGGCAAATTCCAAAAATATGGCCGTTGGAGAGAAATGCATTTGTTATTGACACTAGTGCAGTTTTACGTGTTTTGATAGTGTCTTATATGTCTCAGATCTTGCACAGACAAAACATATATCAATGAGTGATGGCATTTTTGTAATTTAAATAAACTTTTGTCTCAAATATTATCACAGCCGGGGTAGAATATGTTTTATGTCTCAGTTATTAATGCAACCGAGACATATGTGGGTCAAACTTTTCAATCTTCCTAATGATTTAAAAATTTTAACATTCGTAGCAGAATTTTATGCATCAGATCTCCTATCAACCGACAGATAACAGTTCATGTCCCAGGCCTTATTTAACTAAGGCAGATAATATTTTATACATCAGGTCTTCATTTAACCGTGCCACTATTCAGCATAATCGTCTTCTTCATCGCGAACTTCAGCACCAGGTTCCCCTCTTCCACGCCGAGCAGTCGCGCCAGCCACAAGTTTCGGCCCTCCACCGCCGCGGTGTCGTCGAATAGACCATTATGGCGTCGTTTTTGTTCCGCCTCCATTTTTTTTTGCGTTATTGGGTTCATTCTCACGACTACTTGTGCGTTTTGGTTTTTGGTGAAGGCGCATCGAGGTTGTACATCATTGATGGTGGCGTAGTCAGGAACCACAATGGCTATGGTGGCTGCTTTTGTTCAAGCACAATGTTTGTGCGGTTTAAACCGTGGTTGCTGAACTTGTAGGTGGCTTCAAGGTGATGCAATGGTTAGTTAGTGAGTTACGCTACTCCGTGGTGGCTTGGGAACTGGTACATTGTTGGTGTTCTCAACGATGCTGGAATTAGAGCTTTGGCGGCGCTGATGGGGTGGCAATGTTAGTGGCGTTGATTTTTTTTTATGTCATATTAGGTGTTGGTTGACTTCGAAACTGAGAGAATAAGAGGTAAATATGTATCGATTCATAATCGAGATAAAAAGTCATCTTTTTTATCTATGTCTCAGGTTTTAAATCGAAATCAAATTGTCAAAATAACCGCGACGATAGTCTACACGAGTGTGATTGAGATTTACATTAAAAAAAATTCAATAATTTAATTTGTGATTGTAATTCATAATATAAATGAATTTTTTATTAACTTTATTTTAATATTGGACTCATAATTACTTAAACACTTTAATCTAGATTAAAAATGTAAATTTGCGATAGAGTTGTCAAAATGGATAACCCGGCCCGGCCCGGCCCGGCTCAACCCATCACGGGTTGATGATTTAATGAGTCAATTCAATCCGGTTCACATTTTAGCGAGCCAAAAAAGTTTGAGCCCGGCTCGGCCCGGCTCAACCCATCACGGGTTGATTATTTAGTGAGTCAATTCAATCCGGCTCACATTTTAGCGAGCCAAAAAAGTTCGAACCCGGCCCAGCCCATCACGGGTTGGTGGGTTAAACGGGTTGACTCACGGGTTCACTTAATTAAAAAAATACAATTTATTTATTTTTTTTTCAATCAAAACTAAATTGTAATTCTAATTAAAATGTAAATAAACTTTAATACAATCCAAATACAAACCAAAATGAAAAAAATACAAATTATTTATGTGTTGGATAAAAAAACAACCTAACAAGACCCAAATGTAATGTCCAACTTAATAAAAAAAATAAAAAACACTTGTGTGACCTTTTTATCTACGAGTTAGTGAGCCACTCGGTTCACCACGGGTTCAACCCGGGTGAGCTGGGTTCTAGATTAGCCGGATCAAAAATCAACTCGTATTAAAATTTGTAAAAAAAATTCAACCCAACCCAACCCGAACCTGTGGTGAGCCAGGTTGGCTCGCGGGTTTCAACCCATTTTGATAGCTCTAATTTACGAGCCCTTCAGTTGATTGATTAATATTTGATATTGTATTAACCAAAATCCTAAAAAAACACTCACATATTATTATCAATATTATTTGCAACAATATAATTATTATTATAAATAGGCGTTAAGTTTTTTATGAGAACCAAATACAATAAATACCGATAAAAGTATTATCATAATAAAAGTCATTTATATGTAAAAAGAGAATTAAAAGCAATTTCTTTACTAATTGTTAAAATTTTGATTTAAGTTAAACTAAAATTATATGTAAGACCCGTGAAAATTAATTAATTAATTAAATAATTAATTAACAAATGCAGGTATTGGGAGCCTTCGTGGCATTAAATATTGATTGTATGACGTGGAAAAGTACTAGTTCAAATGGTTGAGAGTACTTAATTATGTGAGAGGACTTGGGTTTGAGTTCTATGTATGCCAATTGTGTGTTATTTATTTGTTATTACTTTAACTATTTGTTGATCATGGTTGAATGGTTTAGCATTGACTTGGCATTGTGATAAGTGCCAAAAATGAGTAATTTTCATATGAAATGAGGGAACTTATGTTCTTAATTTGTGTTTATATCATGACTGATTCTCCCTAAATCTAGAAAAGAATGAGCTTCCAAGTTTTTGTTGAAAAGAAGTCACTTGATCCCTGTTTTGTGTAAATTTTAGGTACAATAGAAAAGAAAGAGGAAAGAACTTAAGAGGAGCAAAGGAGAAAGCAAGAAATAGAGAAAATAGGGAAGAAATGTTGTCAAGGTCGCTCAAACCAAAACATGCTCGCTCAACCTAAAGCCACTGCTGCCATTCTCGCCTAAGCGACGCCATTCTCGCCCAAGCGAGATCTGATGCTGCCAATCTAGCCTAAGCGAGACCCTTTCTTCAGCTCGAAGTACTCTTGCTCGCCTAAGCGAGATCTTTGCTTCAACACTTCTCGCCCAAGAGAGAGGCTTTCTTTAGCATGAAGAATTCTGTCTCGCTCAAGCGAGACTCAGGTATCTTGAGCAAGACCTTCGTGGAGTATAAATTTTCCGTGAATCAAAAAGTGAAAGGCAGCTGGAATTTTGGAGAAGAAACTCACACTTGAAGATCTATAGAGCTGCGACCACGAAAGCAGAACACAATTTCTCATTTTCTTCTTCTTCTTCTTAGCTCTTAGGATTTTGTTGGCTACCATGAGTGGCTAATCTCTTTCCTTGGGATTGAACGTAATCTACTCAAACTTGGATGTAATCTGGTGATATTTTTAAATAGCATTTATGTTTTTTTTCTCAATATTGGTATTATTGTTCTATTCTTAATGCCTGATTCTATCTGATCAATAGATGTGTTGATTTTGATTTTTAGATCTGACTAGAAAGTATTTCTGAAAATCTGATTTGAACAATGATACTTGATATACTGTGATGCTAGGAATAGATCTCAATATATCAATTGCTTTTAACATTCAACCGTAATGCTGGATAGTTTGTTGAATATGTGAGGAATCAATATTCAGGGAACTAATCTTATGAATTTTATACGCGAGGGATCGATATAAATGATTTTTGAGTGTGCATCAATATTGGTATTTTCAGATGTTATATATTATATTCATCCAGATTACAGACAAAGGAGATAGATGAAATTCAATCCCAGTTTTTCTTATTGATCTTTTATCTAATTTTCTACTTTTACTGTATTCTATTTATGCAAATTAGTTTAAATACCAATTATCTATCACATTAAAATTTTTGTGTATATATATATATATATTATATATATATATATATATATATATATATATATATATATATGCTGATTGAGATAATTATTTATTTTAATTGAATCCGTTCCTCGTGGGTTCGACACTCCTACTTTAAATCATTATACTACAGTTGACTTTTTGTACGCTTGCCAAGAGACCAACACATTGGCATGGTTGTGGGTTCAAACCTTGGAAAACCCAAATTAAACTTTATTTGTGCTGAACTGAGTTTTGGTTTGAATATGAAAGGGTAGAGAAAACCCTAGTTGAGTGGGCAGCTAAGGGAGGCTGGAAAAGCAGCCCATAAGTGACCATGAATGGTAATTACATTTCCTTTAATGCTAATTTCGTTTTAGGGTAATTAAGAGTAATTAACACACAATTGATTGAATTTTTTAGAGAGAAGGAGAGAGTTTAGTGGTTGATTTCGTTCTACACAATTGAGAGAGTGAGTTCAGAGTGATTTGGTGCTGTGAGAGGGAGCATAGGATCGAAGTGGAGGGAGAACTAAGAAGACTTTGGTTGAGCAAAGAAGAACCTTGGAATTCTCAAGCTTTTAGCAAGGAAACCGGGTTAGGGGAGTTTTACACGATTAATTTTATGTTTAAGCATGAACCATATGATGTATAGTATGAACTGCATGAATGTCCCCTTTGTATGTTGAATTTTTGGGTTTCTGAAAAATTTCCAGAAATCCCCTGGCGGCCAGGGATGGCGGCACATCCCTAGCCGCCAGGCGACACATGGCATTGTACCCAGTTCTAGGTTTTCTGGAGGAAGGGCCTAGCGGTATTGGTCGAACCGCTAGGTGACGCGAACCTGTGGTTCAATTTTTGATAATTTTGTGCATTCTGGGTAATTTTGATCGGGGAAAAAGGAAGTCTTACCTAATTATTAATGATGTGTTGGATTACATTATCGAATTACGCATGGTTAGGGTTCAATTTGAGAAAATGGTTATGAACACCCTTCAGGGTTGAATTTTGGGGGGTTTTGATAATTCTAGTATGATTGTTGTGAATTGACCATGGAACGATGTTGGATATTGCTAGGTTTAGACAATTATGTCACGGTGAGTAAGCTAATGTCCGAAATAATGAATATAAGCAAAGAAACGTATGAAGAAAATGAAGAAGCATAGTGCAGGTGCGGAAAATTTTGGTAAATTTCCCAGAACCGTATGCACCGCCTGGCAGCACGGGGCTGGCTGCCAGGCGCCATCATAGAGAGTTGGATTTTTGTGTGGTTGCGAGCATTACTGATGGTACTAGACTGTGGGGAAACGGGTTCGTGTTACTAGTGGAGTTGGAATTAGAAATTGATGGAAGAGTGGATGATGATATGTAGAAACTAGTGGTGAATTCTATTATTTGGAGGGAAAAGGAATGTCATTACAGTGGAGTAAAATTTGTAGAGTGATTATGGATTCATTGGCCTAACCCTCTGAGGTATTAGTCATATTAAGGCTTGCTAGAGTTAAGTTGAGACTATGAGATTAATTGGAATTGCCAATTTGGAAGAATGGTGTAAATATGGTTAGGTGCAATTGTTAATTCATATGCAAATTGATGGAAACTGAGTTACTGATTTGTAAGTAACAGAGCATAAAGAGTAGGAGAATATAGTGACATGTTGAGTCTTAGAAAAGTTGAACCTAAGCAATCCTATATTGATAAACTAGATTGGTGATCCAAAAAGGGAATTGAAGAATGTTCTACTTTGTCAGTTGTAAATGATGGTGATTAATGTAAAAAGGGTGTACATATATGTTCAAGAGGACTCAGGAATCTAGATGCATGACAGCACAAGACTAAAGTGGTGGAACTAGGCTAATAGTTGCAAAACTAGTAAAAGTGATGTCACTGGTGTGGCACCTGGCAGTGGGGTCTGGACCGCCAGGCGACAGCTACGAAACAGTGGGGTGCGGGTGTGAGTTGCGCCTGGCGGTGAGGGTGGTCCCTCTAGGCGATAGTTGCAGACACAGTGGGTCTGGAGGCGCTTGGCGTCTGGCTGTACGCGTCACCCGCCAAGCGGTCTGGAAGCTGTAACGCGTGGCAACACGTGTCCCCCACCTGGCGATTTTGCTGCAGCAACCTTAGGTTTCTGGTTCTGCATGCGTGATCTACAAGGCTTTTAGGATACTTTAAAGGTGGGTTGCTGGTGTTCCTTGAGTTGAGTTAGATATTACATATGGTAGAAGAAGAAAAGCATTGACCTTTTTTGGCGTTCTTCAATTAGTTAATGAATCTCAAAGAAAAACCTTGGTATAACAGACAAATACTACAAATAAAAGTAGTTAAATACGGTAGAAGAACAAAAAATCAAAGAGAAGAAGAGAAGTTGTTACCTTTTTGTTGTTCTTTACCGTGTTCATGAATCTCACAAGAAAACGTCCATCCAATAGAGAAAAACTACAAAAAAAAGTGTTTAAATATGGTAGAAGAAAAAAAAATCCCAAAGAAGCAAAAAGGTTGTTATATTTTTTGTGTTCATGAATCTGAGAACAAAACATCTATCTAACAGAGTAATACTACAAAGTAAGAAAAAGAGTTGAATATGGTAGAAGAACAAAAAATCCCAGAGAAGAAAAAAAATTGTTACCTTTTTGGTGTTCTTCACCCTATTCATGAATATGAGAGCAAAATATTCATCCAACAGAAAAAATACAACAAATAAGAAAAGTAGTTAAATATGGTAGTAAAAAATGACAGAGAAGAAGAAAAGTTGTTACCTTTTAGATGTTCTTCACGGTGTTAATGAATCTGAGAGCAAAATATTCATCCAACATAGAAATACTTCAAAGAAAAGAAAAGTAATTTAATATGGTAGAATAAAAAAATCACAAAGAAGCAAAAAAAAAGTTGTTACCTTTTTTGTGTTCTTCACTATGTTGATGAATTTGAGAGCAAAACATCTATCCAACAGAGAACTACTACAAAGAAAAGTTGATAAATACGGTAGAAGAAAAAAAAATCGCAGAGAAGAAAAAAAGTTGTTATCTTTTTGGTGTTCTTCATGATGTTCATGCATATGAGAGCAAACCATCCATCCAACAAAGAAATACAACAAAGAAAAGTAGTTAAATATGGTAGACGAAAAAAAAATCGCAGAGAAGAACAATAGGTGTTACCTTTTTGGTGTTCTTCACGGTGCTCATGATTATGAGATGTGCAACGCATAGGTAGAGAAAAATCGTAGAAAAGTTGATATTTTTTCAGTGTTCTTAACGGTACTCATGAATCTTAGAGCAAAACATCAATCCAACACAGAAATACAACAAAAAAGAGTAGATCTGAGAGTAAAACATTCATCTAACAAATAAATATAACAAATAAAAGAAATTAAATATGGTAAAGAACGAAATATCGTAGAAAAGTTGTTACCTTCTTGGTGCTCTTCACGGTGCTCATGAATCTCAAAGCAAAACATCAATCCAAAACAAAAATAAAAGAAATACAAAGTAGATTTGAGAGCAAAACATCCATCCAACAGAGAAATACAACAAAAAAGATTAGTTAAATATGGTAGAAGAATGAAAAATCGCAGAAAAGGTGTTACCTTTTTGGTGTTCTTCACGATGCTCATGAATCTGAGAGCAAAACATCAATGCAACACAATAAGTTGTTACCTTTTCGGTGTTCTTCATGGTACTCATGAATCTCAGAGCAAAACATCGATCTAACACAGAAATACAACAACAAAAAAGTAAATATGATAGCAAAATATCAATATGACAAAGAAAAGCAGTTAAATATGGTAGAAGAATGAAAAACAGTAGAAAACTTGTTACGTTTTTGGTGTTCTTCACGGTGCTCATGACTCTCAGAGTAAAACATCAATCTAAAACAAAAATAAAAGAAATACAAAGTAGATCTAAGAGCAAAACATCCCTCCAGTGGAGAAATACAACAAAGAAGATTAGTTAAATATGGTAGAAAAATGAAAAATCGTAGAAAAGTTGTTACCTTTTTTGTGTTTTTCACGTTGCACATGATTCTAAGAGCAAAACATCAATGCAACAGAAAAATAAAACAAATACAAAGTAGATGTAAGAGCAAAATCGAGATCAAAACTTGAGATCCAACAGAAAAGAACCAAAAGATGATTTTTTTTTTCATTGAGAAGGATGAAAATAACCGAAAGTTGAGTAAAAATAAATATACTTTACATACCGTGGTCATTCTGCAACCAAAAAAATCAAATATTGTTCAAAGCTTCCGCTGTTTGAGAGTCTTCCCTGTCTTCGACCTTTTCATTTCAACCATTTAGACCAGAAAAAAGCTTGGTTCAACTGAAGCATTCTTGGTCGTAACCGATGAAGAATCGTAAAAAAGAAAAAAAGAGTTCACAAATCTGAATGTTTGAGTTAGAAACACAGAGATGAAGTCTAGTAAAAAAAGGTGAGGACGTATGTAAAATGAGAAAGATGGTGTTCTGTGTGAATGAGAAAGAGAGAGATAAAGCTGAAGATTTGGTGTTCGCCATGGTGTTGTGTGTGAGTGATCCAGAGACAGAGGAAAAAGCTAAAGAGGTTTGAGAAAGAGAGAGAAGAAGCTCTGAAGAGGTTTGAGAAAGAGAGAGAAGACTACGAAAAGATTTGAAGAAGACAAAGAAGAAGTTGAAGAGGTTTGAGAAAGAGAGAGAAGTTTGAAAGAGATGATATTGTGTGTGGGAGACAGAGAGTGAGAACAAAATGTGTGAGATTGATTTTTTTTTTTTAATCTTCAAAATTCTGAGAAGAGGACACGTAGTCATATTTTCCTATTATAGAAAGAAAATTTTAAATGTAAATGGTTCAGAAAGATTAAAATATTGAAGAAATTGCAATTTGTTAGTTCACAATTGTATATAGTATTAGATTAGATTTGTACAATCAACACTCACATGTTTTTTTATTAATTGGTACGTGCATTATTTTATATTTATTTAATTATTTTAATAAAAAAATTAAATGATAAATTAGTTGAAAAATATGTATGATCAATCTCATAATCTTATATTAAATATTTAGCTTTTATTTTAATATATAATTCAAATACGATAAGTCTTTTATAAATTAGATATTTTCTTTTAAATAAAATTCATTTAACTGACAACAGTATATATTGACGTATAATTTACATCATGTTCACATATTATACAATATTTGTAAGAGTATCTAGAATAGTTTATTGCACAATTTTATACTCTCAGCAGTGTGAATTATAAAAACGTAAATATCTAATTAAGGTATTTAAAAATACCAAAACTTCAAAACTAAAAAGCATTCAAACGCACACTATGTTTGTATGAAAAAACTACATAATCATTATATTTTATTGTAAATAAAAATACGTAAGAATAAGCTTCATCATTAGCGGGCCAAATCAATAGTTTCATAAATATTTTTTTTGATTTTAAGATGTCTCTTTCTTATTTTTTGAGGAAAGTAAATATTTTAAAATTATATTAATTTTACTCGTTTGACTTACAAAAGATCTATAAATAGAACAATTAAAAAAGACATGGAAGTTTTAATTTATCTGTTCTTGTAGAACCGACAACACACACACACGAAGTTTTTCTCCTTATTCTTTAGCCTTCAAACCAAGATGTTTCCAAGCCCAAGTATTGTTCGAGACTAAAGGATATGTGAGTAAAAGACACTCTCATATTCAAATCAAGTACCTCGTATAAAATAAATGTTGTAATAAATGAATAAATAATTAATTTTTTTGTAATCGGTCTTATTCTATTTATATTAGGGTTTATAAGTCTTTACTTGGTTGGTTCTCGACCTCATAAATAATAATCTTAATTAATTTGCCTATCACCTTGAGTTGCTCATTCTTCGGAGTGTGAACTGTTATGGAACTCTGAATTACATTTCTAATGACCTGAGATATCTATATTGGAATAACTTTCCTTGGATGTCTTTGCCATCGATTTTTCATCCAGATCAACTTGTAGAATTGATCCTGCGTCATAGCAATATCAAGCAATTATGGGAAGGAAAAAAGGTACTAAATGTAAAATGCACTGTCATATTTTCTGTCTCTAACAAATATAAAGATGCCCTGTCATATTTTCTTGACTTTCTTTTACACAATCAGATTTGTCTTAATTTAAATGATCACATATGAAAATATTTTTTTCTCTCAATTTTTTCAGATAACTTTTACAAAAA
>Ga0214545_1007972_pt1 | contig 17306 bp, 10 predicted proteins | sample CNSS4metaG_FD_160064 | JGI IMG/M metagenome (GOLD analysis project Ga0214545, IMG submission 160064) | Root nodule microbial communities from cowpea collected in UCLA plant growth center, Los Angeles, California, USA - CNSS4 | ecosystem: Host-associated > Plants > Roots > Nodule | place: USA... | reverse complement strand
TAGGTTTAAGAATCCGAGAAAGGACAAATCGGCCAAGCTTTGAGGAATTTCACCCTGCATTTGGTTTGATGAAAGATCAAGGGACTCCAAGTTTCTCATGTTGCCAATCTCATATGGTATTTTCCCCATTAATTTATTGTGAGACAAGTTCAGAGAGTGCAATCCAATGAGACTGAACATATGGGGAGGTATTGTTCCGAACAAATTGTTACATGACATGTCAATTAAGGTCATGAAGTGCAGGTTTGTATCATATTCTGATACTTGACCTTTTGTAACCAGCTCAAGACTATCATCATGCATGTAGTTAAGGGAACCAAAATAAGCAAAGGAAAAAGTAAGGCTGCTCTCTGAAGCATTGTTGAAAACTAAAGATGTGATATTCAGTAGGCAGGTGGGTATTTGTCCTGAGATTATATTGTCAGCAATATCCAAAATAATGAGGGAAGATATTTGGCATATTTGTGTTGGGATGGTACCACTAAAGTTATTGGACCTTAGTTGGAGAGCCTTAGCACCATGTGGTATCCAGTTTGGTATATTTCCCGATAAGTTATTTTCACGGACATTAAAGACCAACAAAGAGTGACAATTTTTTAGCGAGGTAGGAATCCTTCCATACAGATTATTCTCATGCAAATGCAGCGAGGCAATATTAATTAACAAGCCCATTGAGGATGGTATCTTGCCACTCAGATTATTGCTTCCCAAGTTAACATGGATCAATGATTTCCAATTCTTCCAACAATTTGTAAGCTCTCCAGACAGATGATTGCCAGAGATGTCTAAGTAGATCAAGCTGCCTTTTCCATTCAACATCTTATGATCACACAAGACAGGAAAAATGGTTCCAGATAATGAGTTATTGGATGCATCGAAAATGGCCACATTAGATGATAATCGAGGCAGGGAACCTTTTAGACCATTTGATGATAGACTGACGAATGAAGAGTTCAACAACACATTTGACAGGTTCCCAACTATCACATTGTATTCTAAATCGAGATTGGTCACTCTTGATACAAAATTCCAAAACTTGCTTTTGGCCACAAATGATGAATCATAAATAGATAAACGTTTAAGATACCTCTGCGTATACAACCACTCTGGAATGTTAGGACCTGCAAATCCGAGAACCAATCGTTGAAGTTGAAAAGGTGGAACCCATTGGGGATCACAATCAAAGATTAATGGTGGTGATGAAAACATAATCAATTCCTTTAATTTTGACAATTTGGCAAAATATCTCTCGGACACAAGTCCAGTGAATTGGTTTGAGCTAACACTCAACACAATTAAGGATGATAGATTTCCCAAATTTGGGGGAATGAGTCCAGAAAACAAGTTTACTCCAATAATAAGATATTCTAGATATTGGAATTTGCCAAACCAACTAGGAATGGGTCCATCCAAGTTATTCCCTTGCAAGTTCAAGTATTCTAGCTGTCGAAGATTTAACAACTCGTCAGATAATTGGCCTCTTAAAGAATTTCTCTCAAATTCCAAATAAGAGATACCACAACTAAGATTGAATAACCATTTAGGCAACTCTGAGCTAAATTCATTTCTAGAAAGATCAAGAGCATCGAGTGCAGTAAAATTAGCATATTGAAGAGATGGACTAAAGTCTTTAAGTTGACAATCAGACATCGAGAGTACTGAAAGTGACGGAAGCATAGTCATTGATTGAAGCCAATTAGTTTCCTTGTGAAGATCAATTCCATCGAGGGCGAGGTATTCCAAGGATAAAATGCGAGAAAGCCATCGAAGATTATTGATGACAAGATTGTGATTAAATGCTAGATTAAGATGACGAAGAGACGAGGAGTTGTCACAGTGATGAAAATGAGGAACTACAGACAGGTTATGACAATTCTGATGCATAGAATCGAATTGAACAGCTAAGAAGTCATTATTTTCCAAATTGAAGTAATTTAGAAATTCCAATTCCACCAACAATAAGGATAGGTAAATAGAACCTGTGAGACAGTGTGATTTATCTGGTTTGTCAACGTAAGTTGGAAGTGGTGTAGAACATGGGAGACGGAGTCCAGTGACTCTACCTGTGATGTTATCACACTCAACTCCTCTCCACTCACAATAACAATCTTGATGAGGGTCCCATGAAGAGAGCACACCAGATGGATCTATTACTCTTTTCTTGAAGTTTAAGAGACCCAACTTGTCTTTCTGGTTACAACCAATACTGAAGTTGCATGTGACAGTATTTAGCATGAGCATCCACAATAACCATGCAAAAATGGCTGCCTGTTGAGAGGAAAAGACATCCATTGCTACTAGAAAGTAAGGAACAAGGGTTTGGATGATTTTAACTTTGGGGACTTGTATTTAAACGAGTGGTGATATGTTTGCTTTATATCACAATCCAAAATAATAATATTTTAATATTTATATTATTTTTCAATTTAAAACTCTATTATATATTGTTATATTATGAAAGAGGATTCTCAACCGTGTGTATTTTGTGTATTTTTTTAAAAAAGGGGTCAAATTACTACTTCTCTATTTAATTTGTTTAGAGTTTGTTCTTCAAACCAGAGGATGTACAGTTGCATCTCCACATATCTTTTTTAATAATAAAAAATTGATATAAATATTATTATAAAAGTATTTTAATTTTTATTAATTGTTATGATTAATAATAAAAACACTTTTAATTTATTACACATCATGAAACTAAAAATGAGTTAAATGAGATAAAAATACGACAAAAAGGAAAATAAAATATATGTGAACGAAAAATATTTATGAAAACGAATCACAAATAAAATTTTGTGTTCAACAATATATTTAATTAGGGTTGCCACTAGGGGTGGGCATAGATTGGATTTTTAATGATCTAATCCACATCCATTTTAGATCCAAATAATTAGATTAGATTTTTGACCCAAATCCATTTTTTTAGCAAAAGTAGTTTGGATTTTTTTAAAATCCAGATCCAAATATTTGGATCAATATTTAAATCCAATCCAAATATTTGGATCAAGTTCAAAATCCAGAATCCATTTTTTATAAAAGAAATTTAAATTGAATTTTTTAAAACTTGTGTCATTAAGGCCAACATGACTTAGTTAGTACAAGTCGTCAGGCACGACCCGTCTGAGTCGTCAGGCACGACCCGTCTGAGTCGTCAGACCGACCCATAGAGGTGTCAATTTGGCCCAGCCCACAAGGCTTGGCCTTGGCCCATGTGGGCGAGGGCTAAAAAAGCCCACACTGAAAAAAAAGCCCCATCAAAGAAGTCCACAGGGCCAAAAAAACCAAAGACCTGGACGGGCCCGACAACCTACACAGGCCTTATGACCCGGACAGACTCGTCGACACGAACGGGCCCGGGTCGTGGGGACCGTCCGGGACGTCGAGCCCGTCTGGGTCGTTGGGCCCGTTCGTGTCGTCGTGTCCATCTGGGTCATATGGCCCGTGTAGGTTGTCAGGCCCATCCGGGTCGTCGGGCCTGTCCTGGTCGTATGGCCCGTCTAGGTCGTTCGGATCGTCAAGCATGTCTGGGTCGTTGTGCTCGTCTGGTCGTCCGAGTCGTCAGGTCCATTCGGATCGTCGGGCCCCACCGGGTCATCGGGTCCGTTCAGGTCATCGGGCCTGCCGAGCCTGTTCAGGTCATGGAACCCGCCTATCCTGTTCGGTTATGGGGCCCTCTTGGCCCGTTCGGGTCATCGGGCACGTTTGGCCAGTTCAGGTCTTTGGGCTTGCCTGACCCGTTCGGGTCTTTGGGCCTGCCTGACCTGTTTTGGTCATTGGGTCTGCCTGGCCCGTTCGGGTCTTTAGGTTCGCCTGACCCGTTCGAGTCTTTAGGTCCGCTTGACCTGTTCGGGTCTTCGGGCCCGCCTGACCTGTTCGGGTCTTCGAGCTCGCCTTACCCGTTCGATTCTTCGAGCCCGTCTGACTCGTTCGGGTCATCGGGCCTACCTTACCCGTTCGGGTCTTCAGGCCCGCCTGACCCGTTCGGTTCTTCGAGCCCACTAGGCCTGTTTGAATTTTTGAACCTGTATGGCCCGTTCGGATCTTCGAACCTGCCTGGCCCGTTCGGGTCTTTGGACCCACCTGGCTCGTTGGGTCATTGGCCCGCCTGGCCCGTTCGGGTCATCGGGCTCACTCAAATTTTTTGGATCGTTGGGTCCGATCGATTCGTTCGATTTGTCGGACCCGCCTAGCCCGTTCATATCTTTAGGCCCGCCCAACCTCTTATGGTCGTCGGGCCTGCCAGATCCGTATAGATTGTTGAGCAAGGCCCGTCCGAGTCTGAATTTAGCCTAGTCCATCTCAACCTTTAGTCTAACCCAACTAAAAATTTAAATTAAAAATTTGGATTGGATTGTTTGGATTATCCATATTTAAAAATCTTGATTTATAAAATGGATATTCAATCCATAAAATATATAAAATGTAAATTAGATTGAAATCTAGATTCATTAAATGGATTTTAAATGGATTGGATTTGTAATAAAATGGATTATAAATAGATTGGATTGGAGCAAAAGTGGATTGGATCAAGAAAAATAGATTTTTTGCCCACTGGTTACCACGATTTCGAGACGAAATTTCTTCGCAATCCCACCAACCAATCAATAGCAACGCTGCCTGATAAAATGTCTTCCTCCGACAACGATTTTGGATCATGCACCCAAGAAGACGTTTGTATTTAAGACACTTTCAAAGGATTTTTTTTAAGGTTAACTAATATGCATTTTGATATTAAATGAAATATAACTTAATAATTAGTGTAGTTTTATTTTATTTAAAAAATGAAAATGTCTATAAATATTAGGTTAATGATAATTAATACATATTGAATTTTACAAAAATACATAATTAAATGTGATATTAAATGATGAAATTAATACATATTAATTATTATATAATTAGTTTTCTAAAGACACTAGTTAGCATTCTTTATTTAATGTACTTAATAATTTTAGCTTTCAATATAAAAATGATAAAATCAATTTGTATTAAATATTCTTTAACTAGTGCTCATTCTTCTAAATATTATAAAATTATGTTTAATGTTTTATTTAATGTTCATCGATCAAAATTAAAAATTAATTAAATAATAAAATAGTTATATTTTAATATTGTTAAAAATTAAAATATAATTAAACATTAAAAAAATTTAAATTAAAAGAAAAACTGACAAAAAATAGTATTAAATATATAAAAAGTTAACAAAAAAAATTAAAGTATCAATTTGAAATTTTATTAAATTTCTTTTTCTGACTTTACTGTAATATTTTGCAACATTCCTATTAGTTTAATAATTTTTTAATAAAGAAAGAAATAATATTTTAATACATAAAATTATTAATTATAAATACACATAGACATTTTTTTTCTTATATTTTAATACATATTAATTATTTTTTAACCAGTGATTTTAAGACAATTTTTTTAAAGGGTTAGACACCAGTTATAATTATTTATTTTTTTTAAAATATGTGAATTTGATATTATTTATTTTCATATTTAATGTGATTCTATAAGTTTTAGAAAAAAAATATCTAAGAATTATTGGTTCTCAAAAATATGTTTTTTTTTTTTTAATTTCCTTGATAAAAGGTAAGCGCTTATTTTTATCGGAATGAAAGTCACCTATTTTACACTTTCTTTTAGTATTTGGAATGAAATAAATGTATTTTAAAAATTATTAAATGCCAATCATGTATACTCAAAATATTTTTGGAAATATAATTCCGATAATAAAATATATTTATTTCATTAAAAATAGTAAGAGAAATTTATATCATCGAAACAAATTTATAATAATAATAATAATAATTGCTGTTCGGTTTAATTTCAAAGATACCAATTGCAAATTGAATCCAAAGATTCAGTTAAAAGCAAACTATTCAATTAAATATATTACCGCTGTTTATTTTATTTTTTTTCATTTTTTAATTGATTTTTATCGACTAATATTTCAATACTCCTACTTAATTATATTTTTAAACGTAGGGAAATCTTTTATAAAATATAAGCATAAATATATTTGTAATAAATTCATCGTTTTTCCTGTCTTCTACTTCTACGAAAATTTGAAATTAGGCGCAGTTTTTTGTTTTGTAACCACTATTTTCAACTCTTCCAACGTCCGTTCTAGAGTTTCTTTAAACCAAGATCACGTTGTTTTGACTATTTGAAACGTGTAATAAACTCCACTTTGAAGATTTGGTTGTTCATTCTAAACGAATCCTCTCATGTCCATTACTTCTGTAGTTTCTACAACGGGAAAACGTGAGTCCGAATAGTGTGCCTTTAATTCCATATAGAGGAACTTTCTGTTCTCAAACTTTTTTCTCATTTTAGCTTACTCTCCTAAACGAGTCTCAATTACAATTTACAATGTGGTGAAAGGAGTTTCTCCCCCACCTCCAAATTTTTCTCCAATACTTTTAAGTGTCAGAATTTTTGACCATAATAATTCCACCTACTTTGTATTGTGGATGTCGATATCCGCAATAATGTCAAAACATATATCATGTTTGTATTATGGATGTCGACATCTAGAATAATATTGAAACCAATGTCAATTTTGTATTGCGTATGTCGACATCCACAACATATATATATTTTTAAAAAAATTTCATATATAATTTTTTTTGCTTTGATTGTTGATCTATTTAATCCAGTAACCATACTATAATATGTATAAACATACATATAGTAATTTGTTATTTTTTTTTTGAAATATATAAATCTAATTTAATTAAAAAAAACTATAAAGGATGTTAATGTAAAATTGTATTGCGGATGTCGACATCCGTAATAGTATTCACCGGATGTCAATTTGTGTTGCGGATGTCGACATCCGCAATGCAATTCTTTTATTTAATTTTTCATAAATATTTTTTTTGGGTTTGATTGTTGATCCATTTAATTTAGTAACCATACTATAATATGTATAAACATCATATAGTGGTTTGTTATTTTTTTTTAATTATATGAATCTGATTTAATAAAAAAAATAAAAAATGATGTTAATATAAAATTGTATTGCAGATGTCGACATCCGCAATAGTATTCAACATATGTCAGTTTGTGTTGCGGATGTCGACATCTGCAACATATAATATTTTTTTTAATTTTCATAAAAAAAAATTTTGGGTTTGACTGTTGATCTATTTAATCTAGTAACCATACTATAATATGTATAAACATTAATACAGTGGTTTGTTAATTTTTTTTTGAATTATATGAATATGATTTAACTAAAAAAAATAAAAATGACGTTAGTGTAAAATTGTATTGTGGGTGTCGACATCCGCAATGTATTTTTCTTTTTTTAATTTTCATAAATAATTTTTTTGGGTTTGATTGTTGATCCATTTAATTCAGTGACCATACTATAATATGTATAAACATTAATATAGTGATTTGTTTTTTTTTTAATTATATGAATCTTATTTAATTAAAAAAAATAAAAAATGATGTTAATGTAAAATTGTATTGTGGATGTCAACATCCACAACATTTTTTTTTTAATTTTCATAAATAATTTTTTTTGGGTTTGATTGTTGATCCATTTAATCCAGTAACCATACTATAATATGTATAAAAATTAATATAGTGGTTTGTAGTTTTTTTTTTGAATTATATGAATTTAATTTAATTAAAAAAATTAAAAATGATTTTAATGTAAATGTGCATTGCGGATGTCAACATCCACAATAGTATTCAACAGATGTCAGTTTGTGTTGCAGATGTCGACATCCGCAACATTTTTTTTTAAAATTTTCATACATAATTATTTTGGAGTTTGATTGTTGATCAATTTAATCCAGTAACCATACTATAATATGTATAAACATCACTATAGTGGTTTGTTAATTTTTTTTTTGAATTATATGAATCTGATTTAATTAAAAAAATGATGTTAATGTAAAATCCTATTGCGGAAGTCGACATCCGCAATACAATTTTTCATTAACATCATTTTTAATTATTTTTTTAAATTAAATCAGATTCAAATAATTGAAAAAAAAATAGCAAACTACTATATTAATGTTTATACATATTATAATATGGTTACTGCATCAAATGAATCAAGAATGAAAACCAAAAAAATTATATATATGAAAATTTTAAATATGTTTACTTACAATTTTTATTTTTTCAATTTATTTTATATATTTATTGTATTACAATAAAGGTAAATTGACTAAATTTATTCTTGTAATCAAAAGGTGGTCATCCTAATTCTCGACTATTATCAATAATTAAAGATTAAAGTATGAACGTATATAATATATGACAAATAAATTAATCAAACATTCAAATATTATTAATTGAATAACATTTCAATATTTAAAAATATAAAATATAAAATTATGAACTTATATAATTAGAAATATTAAATAATTATAAAAAATTTATAAAAATTGTAAAAGAAATGTTAGTAGATTAACTGAGTTAAGTTCAACCAATTTCTAAAAAAATTAAATTTTTTTAATCCAGTCTGGTACGAATTCGTGAGGAGTCAAATTCAATCTAAAACTAATTTGGACATCTTAACCGCCTCTTCCTCTTTGTCATCGTTGTCCTGTCCGTCGTTATCTTCCCCGCATCATGTTGGACATGAGGTATCTCTTTATCTCTTTGCTTCTTCAATTTTAACCATTACAATTAATTTTCGGTTCTTTTTTTATTCTCCAATTTGGTTTTTGTGAATGCATTGAGTTTTTATTAAGATGAACCTGTTAGGGATCGAGAACGCAACCTCAGGTTCATCTATTTGATTAATTTGTTGTTAGTGGCATGAGACCCCGATTTACTTTTTCCTTTAACCATTCTGTATAATTAATTTATTTGATCTAACAGTAAACAAGTACCTCTTTCTGGTGTGTTACTGCTATTGATGAACACATGGTGATGTATATGAATTTTGAAGTGTATAAATTGTAACTGATTATGGGGTTTTTTCTTTTTCTGTGTGAGGATGGTTTTGTTCTCAGTATGCAATCTCTTTCGATGATTGGAGTGAGCTTGGCTCTGGTTTCTACAACCCACTTTTGTGGATACCAATCTTGAGTCACTTGTCCACAAACTCATCCCACATTTAGATCCTTCTCCGATTCTCCCCTGTTGTCTACTTCTTTTCTTTAGCATTTGTTTCAGATTTCTGAAGCAGTTGATTGTTGCCTATATCATCCTACTATCCCTTGTCTTCCACACTATCCAAGGACTTCAAACATGTATCTTTAATTCATATGGCCTTTTGTATTCTTAAACTTTTTTTTTTTTCGTTCTAGCTTATCTCCATAAAAGTCTCACATAGTATGATGTATCTATTTATCTCCAAAATACTTAAATTCAAAGTTTATTTCGAATATCATAGATACTAGAATATAATATTCTTGTTTGTTATTCATTAGGCTAATTCAAATAATTATTTATTTAACTATCATTTACTTATTATCACTTCTTAACATCAATATATAATAAGAATTTTTTGTAGGTAGGTTTCCTTTTTATTTTCACGATTACACTAGAGCTAGCTCCCAAGGAATCTATAAGTTAAAAAAGAAAATAGTTCTATACCTTGTCCAAATGATTTTTTTTTTCAAGAAAAACATTTGATATCTATGTAAGTCTCAAGTAAAGTTTTATCCAAATTAAATTATTTTATACTTCTTACTAAAAGTTGATAATATATATTTTGCAAATAGATTTATAGTTTTATTATATATTAAAAACACTTTTATATATTTTACATTAATTTTTTAAATATTTTTTTAGTGATGACAAATCAGACTCATCGTAGTTGTTTCGCTTTAATATTTTTGGCTAATTTGATATTTTGTTTATTATTTGACCATAATAATATTATTTTAGTTTTCTTATCTCTTTGCGAAAACCTAATTATTGAAGTTTCATTCACGAAATCTAGATCATTCATTTTCAATTAAGTTTTACGCCCATTATTAAATGTTTCAAGTTTGTTATTATTTTCTCTAATCTTGAATTTTGAATTTTAAATTTTAATTTGCACTTTCATTTTAAAAATCAAATTAATAATTAACTAAATTTTGATTTAATAATTGAATATGTTAGAACAAAAATTCAACATTGTATAATTTTAGTTAAGAGTTAAAAACAACCAAGTATAAAACATATGTGGTCTGGAAGACAATAGTTAAGTTTAACTACAGATCAAACAAGACACAAGTATTTTATCTTATGCGATCTTATTTGATGTCTAATAAAACATAAAAATAAATTAACCTTGTATTACTCAAAAATATATAAATTCTAAAATAAAAATTCGTTATTTGCATATACCAAAAAGATATGTTAGCAAAGTTACATTTCAATTTTCGTCCAAGATAAATAATTTTAATAATTTTGTTGTTTTTTCTCCAGTAACAATAAATAAAATTGACCGTGTTGTAAAAATTAGACTTAGATGTCATTGAACTTATGGTCATAGATCGTTATTCTAACAAAATATAGATATTTTACAAATTGTCTTGTATTGGGAAGAAATTACATCATAAGAAACGTTGTGTGTTCGATCCTTTTACTAATAATTTTAAAAATTAAGATTTAAATGAGGGATTTAGGATAAATGATGTATGAGTTTAATTTTTTCATTAACAAAAAATCTAATAATTAATTTGTCAATAAAAGAACATAATAAAAACAGAACCAAATATATATTTTGCATTGTCTTTGTGACCGTTGTTTTTCCTATGATAACACTAACAAAAGTAACATTTTATCAAAATTATTAACTTGTATAATATTGTATTTGTGCATAAATTTAAGTTTATAAAAAATATAATTAAAATTTAACATAGGTATTATATTTTTATAAAACAGAATAATAATGTTTTACTAATTTTATATCAGTAATGCATTTAAGTTATTTGTAATTCTTTCAGTAACGTGTACTTTATTATTTAATTATTTTAGATAAAACATTATTAGAGTTGTTAAAACTAATTTAAATTTATTTTTAAATAAATTTTTTAATTTGCCACTCAAAAGATAAATATAAGATATTTAAAAATATTATATCTTTCTTCTAATAAATATATATATATATATATATATATATATATATATATATATATATATATATATATATAAATACATGGCTATAAATATACATAAACATCAAAATTTTGAATTGAATTTAAATTTTGTTGATATAATATTATGGATAACAACGAACTGACGTATAAACATGAACAAAAGAAAGTGTGGGACATGGTGAGTTTTTAAACTTATTGATCTTTTGATTTACTGATATGACATGTAGTTTGCACGAAACCAACAACATGATGAGGTGGACCAAATAACAACATAATTTGATTAAACTTAAATCGTATGTTTTTAAGTATTAAATTGAAAGACAAATATTTCATGATATATAGTAAAGTTATTTATAATTATTAAGTATTATGAATATAAGAGTTATTACTTAAACATTCAAAATAAACGTGTAAGTCTAACCATTATTATTATTATTATTTTTCATTTAGAGCACTTAGTACTGTATTTATCATTTAAATGGACTAAATTTTCACTGAAATAATATAGTGATGCATCAAACAATAAATAAATCAAATCAATGAGATTTTTATTATTTTTAAACAATGTGACATTAACATATCACTAAGAACCCAACAATTATAATTAAAAAATGTTTACCTTTATTTTTTTAATAAAAAACAATCTCTTGAATAAATAGTATTTGTCATATAGAAGATTTTATTTTAGAACAAAATCAACACATTAAAAAAAGGAGGAATGTTTGGAACTACATATTTGTATAATAAAACCAGAATGATTAACACTCTCTCACATACAATACACAACAAAAAAACAAATGACAAAAGAGAAACAAACAGTAACAAAGCAATAACAGTGTTTCTCAAAGCACAAAAAAAAAACGACAACTAATAATAAACAAATTCAAATACTGAGTTCATAAATGCTGACAGTGCTTCATTCTATTACCTTGCAGTTGATCACTTTTTAGTCTTCTTTTTCACAAATCATAAAGCCCTAAATACATAAGATAATAAATGCATTAATTATAACAAAGTGAAATATTGTGGAAGATAGTCTTTGGGTAAGTGGATTAAGAAAAACCGATGTGTCAAATATTGTGGAAGAAAGATTTGGCTCCTTAAAGTGAACATGAGTAATACAAATATTAATTATTGGTGAGAAAATGAATGTTAATTATGCCAATAAATTCATGATTTATTAATAAATGGTTAAGATTTGTCATGTATTACAATTAAAAACAAAAACATATTTAACTCTATAGTTAATAACTAACAATTCCATTTATGTTTTTTTTTTCTCTACAAAATAAACATATTTAAATTATTTTATTTTATTTTATCTTTTTATTAGTATCTAATATTAACTTAGATTGAGAACAAAAGAAAAACATATGTCTACAACAACTTTAATTTACGAATTTTAATTAACGGTTCTCTTAATTAGATACATAACGAACACTATGTAATACTGGTTTTTATATGGGTTTTTCATCTATATTAAACTATCTACAAAATATATTTAAAGTTTAAAGGATGTAAAACATCTGAACAACATAATATTTTTAGAATTTTTAGAGAAATACAAAACTTATTTTACCATATAGTAATAAATTCAAATTTACAACAACTGAAAATGAAAATGTGAAAATAAGTATTCTTCTTTCTCTATAGTTGCCAAGACGTTTATAAGAAAAGATTTTATTTAGATAAATTTATTTATAAATACATATCTCTAATACTTGTAAGAAAATATAATAAAAAATAGTATAATCAAGGCTTTTAAAAGCAATCCATTTATACAAGTTACTTTTTCAAGAAATTGGATCATATTTATTTGAGAAATGATTAGAGGACAACATTGTTTTACCACTTTTCTTACCACCCTACGTGGCATTAGCTTTTGCATTTTAATTTTTATTTTGAATTTAATTTGAAGTGGTACACGTGGATAGAGGAAATGTAGAAGTGGTAGATGCGCGTGGAGAAAATTCCATTCTCTTCCCCATTTTGTAAAAACAGAATCCATGTTTCCTTGTAATGTGAAAAATTTCCATAGTCGAACCCTTGAATCCTCCATTTGCAGACTGAAAATTCCCCAATCTCTATGTGGAAGCTCTCATTTTCAAACCCAATCCTATGCAGCTACCAAGGTTCTCAGCAATCTTATTGCAGCCCCTTATTCGTCTAAGAAGCTGTGATTTTCTAACCCCAACACCATTCCTTTGTACCCATAAAGGCTTCAACCCATAATGTGCGTTTGGGGAGGTTTGATTTTGCTTTCCCCTAATCTTTCTTAACAACCCTTCTTCCCATGTGCTTTGAACTATGCAAGTTAAATTTAAGATCGAGTCAGGAAAATTTTCCCCAAATACACATATATTTGGTTTAGAAGAGCTGGGATGTGGTATGTTATTGGTCTGCACATGTTGGGGTCCAACAAGTATGGAAGAGAATTGTGTTTCTAGCTATACTTTTCAAATTTGTTACTTTATTTTTGTGCAAGAAGTTGTTCGTGGGTTACAACTTAATTGGTCTCTGGTTGCAAGTTAAATCTAAAAATGAATCAGGGAAGTTTTTCCACAAATGCACTTATAGTTGGATGGGATGTCTTTGAAACGTTAAGGTTATGGGTTGCACAGTTCAGAGCACATGGGAAGAAGGATTGTCAACAAAAGGTTAGGGGAAAGCAAAATCAAACCTCCCCAAATGCACATTATGGATTGAAGCCTTTATGGGTACAAAGGAATGGCGTTGGGGTTCGAAAATCACAGCTTCTTAGACGAACAAGGGGCTGCGATAAGATTGCTTATAGTTGAAAACCTTGGTGGCTGCACAGGATTGGGTTCGAAAATGAAAGCTTCCACGTAGAGATTGGGGAATTTTCAGTCCACAAATGGAGGATTCAAGGGTTCGACTATGGAAAACTTTCACAGCACAAAGAAACATGGGTTCTGTTTTTACAGAATGGGGTAAGAGAATGAGAATTTTCTCCACGCACATCTACCGCTTTTACATTTCCTCTGTCCGCGTGTACCACTTAAAATTAAATTCAAAACTAAAATGCAAAAGCTAATGCCGCGTAAGGTGGTAAAAAAATGTCATCTAATCGTTTTCCTATTTATTTTAACAAAAGTTAAGTACATAAATTGAATTTAAAGCATGCAAAAAGTTCAATTTTTTTCACTAGTTTTTCCTAGTTGAAGTTTAGAGAAATTTATGCCAAAAAACTTGAATCAAATGAATTTACGATGGAAAGGTTTCACTCACCAGTATATGTTTGACCTCAACCAGAAGAGTTCATTTTGATGAGTATCATCACATAAAATCGATCTCTGATCTTATAAAGAAACTTGAAGTATGCATGCCTCCATTTTGTATTAAAGAAAATTGCACAAGAAACTCCCAAGAAGCCCGTGACATATCCAGACTCCAATCCAATATAAAACCATGGCAAAAATTCAGATTTATCATCATTTTCATCTATCGGCTTTGAGCGTTTAGGTTCACCATCTTGCCAGCAGATTTTGGCAAGTGGAGGTCCACAAAGCCCAAGATTACCAATATAGCCGGTTGCATCAAACCCCTGAAGTTGTGTGCCAGATGGAATTTTGCCAGTGAAATTGTTGAATGATAGGTTTAAGAATCCGAGAAAGGACAAATCAGCCAAGCTTTGAGGAATTTCACCCTGCATTTGGTTTGATGAAAGATCAAGGGACTCCAAGTTTCTCATGTTGCCAATCTCATATGGTATTTTCCCCGTCAATTTATTGTGAGACAAGTTTAGAGAGTGCAATCCAATGAGACTGAACATATGGGGAGGTACTGTTCCGAACAAATTGTTCCTCGACATGTCAATTAAGGTCATGAAGTGCAGGTTTTTACCGTAGTCTGATACTTGACCTTTTGTAACCAGCTCAAGATCGTCGTTCTTGAAGTAGTTAAGGGAACAAAAATAAGCAAAGGAAAAAGTAAGGCTGCTCTCTGAAGCATTGTTGAAAACTAAAGATGAGATATTATGTAGGCAGGTGGGTATTTGTCCTGTGATTATGTTGTCAGCAATATCCAAAATAATGAGGGAAGATATTTGGCATATCTGTGTTGGAATGGTACCACTAAAGTTATTAGACCTTAGTTGGAGAGCCTTAAAACCATGTGGAATCCAATTTGGTATATTTCCCGATAAGTTATTTTGACGGACATTAAAGACCAACAAAGAGTGACAATTTTGTAGCGAGGTAGGAATCCTTCCATACAGATTATTCTCATGCAAATGCAGTGAGGCGAGATTACTTAACAAGCCCATTGAGGATGGAATCTTGCCAGTCAGATTATTTCTTCCCAAGTTAACATAAATAAGTGATTCCAAATTCTTCCAACAATTTGTAAGCTCTCCAGACAAATGATTGCCAGAGATGTCTAAGTAGATCAAACTGCCTTTTCCATTCAACATCTTATGATCACACAAGAGAGGAAAAATGCTTCCAGATAATGAGTTATTGGATGCATCGAAAATGGCCACATTAGATGATAATCGAGGCAGGAAACCTTTTAGATCATTTGATGATAGACTAACGAATGAAGAGTTCAACAACACATTTGACAGGTTCCCAACTATCATATTGTATTCTAAATCGAGATTAGTCACTCTTGATACAAAATTCCAAAACTTGCTTTTGGCCACAAATGATGAATCAAAAATAGATAAACGTTTAAGATACCTCTGCGTATACAACCACTCTGGAAGGTTAGGACCTGCAAATTCGATAACCAATCGTTCAAGTTGAAAAGGTGGAACCCATTGCGGATCACAATCAAATACTAATGGTGGTGATGAAAACATAATCAATACCTTTAATTTTGACAATTTGGAAAAATATCTCTCAGACACAACTCCCGTGAATTGGTTTGAACTAATACTCAAGAGAATTAAGGATGATAGATTTCCCAAATTTGGGGGAATGGATCCAGAAAACATGTTACCTTTAATAATAAGATATTCTAGATATTGGAATTTGCCAAACCAACTAGGAATGGGTCCGTCCAAATTATTCTCTTCCAAGTTCAAGTATTCTAGTTGCTGAAGATTTAACAATACCTCAGGTAAGTGGCCTCTTAAAGAGTTGAACCCAAAATCTAAAACATAGATACCACAACTAAGATTGAATAACCATTTAGGCAACTCTGAGCCAAATTCGTTGTTAGAAAGATCAAGAACGTTGAGTGCAGTAAAATTAGCATGTGGAAGAGATGGACTAAAGTCTTTAAGTTGACAATTAGACATCAAGAGTACTGAAAGTGACGGAAGCATAGTCATTGATTGAAGCCAATTAGTTTCCTTGTGAAGATCAATTCCATTGAGGGCGAGATATTCCAAGGATAAAATGCGAGAGAGCCATCGAAGATTATTGATGACAAGATTGTGATTAAATGCTAGATTAAGATGACGAAGAGACGAGGAGTTGTCACAGTGATGAAAATGAGAAACTACAGACAGGTTATGACAATTCTGATGCATAGAATCGAATGGAACAGCTAAGAAGTCATTATTTTGCAAATTGAAGTAATTTAGAAATTCCAATTCCACCAACAATAAGGATAGGTAAATAGAACCTGTGAGACAGTGTGATTTATCTGGTTTGTCAACGTAAGTAGTTGCAATTGGTGTAGAACATGGGAGACTGAGCCCAGTGACTCTACCTGTGATGTTATCACACTTAACTCCTCTCCACTCACAATAACAATCTTGATGAGGGTTCCATGAAGAGAGCACACCAGATGGATCTATTACTCTTTTCTTGAAGTTTAAGAGACCCAACTTGTCTTTCTGGTCACAACCAATATTGAAATTGCATGTTCCACTACTTAGCATCAGCATGCAGAGTAACCATGCAAAAATTGCTGCTTCTCGAGAGGAAAAGACATTCATTGCTGCCAGAAAGTAAGGAACAAGGGTTAGGATGGTTTTAACTTCATCGAGGGGACATGTATTTAAATTAGTGGTGATACGTTTACTTTACGCCACAACTCCATAATAATAATATTTTAGTTATATTTATTTTTCAATTTAAACTTCTATTATATATTGTTATCTATAACAATATATAAAGAAATTCTCCTTTTTGTGTCCACATTTTAAAATATTAATTTTATCTTTTAAATATAATAATTAATTAATTTTTTTAAAATTGACTATTACTTTTACTGGCTTTTTCTAAAATTGGTTATCTCTCATTTTTTCCTTTTTTTTTTTTTTTTTAT
>Ga0214545_1007969_pt1 | contig 17309 bp, 18 predicted proteins | sample CNSS4metaG_FD_160064 | JGI IMG/M metagenome (GOLD analysis project Ga0214545, IMG submission 160064) | Root nodule microbial communities from cowpea collected in UCLA plant growth center, Los Angeles, California, USA - CNSS4 | ecosystem: Host-associated > Plants > Roots > Nodule | place: USA... | reverse complement strand
AAAAAGTGAAATGAATACTGAGATAATTCGTTTATATAGATCGTTTCTAGTCCAGCCCAAATATCAAAATGACATTGCCATAAATATATAAAATAGTATTTCCATTTATTTATCAAAAAAGGAGTAAACAATAACCAATGCATAAAAGTTTCCACCACGGCTCATGGTTCTAGAAGAACCAAATAGATCCATGTGAAGCAATTTCAAGAGCCTTTTAGTTGAAATACAGTTTTGGATTTAAAAGAAATCTTGGTTTGCTTTCCCTTTTGGCATGCTTCACATATTATATCCTTTTCAAACTTAAGTTTTGTAAACCTTCGACTAAATGTTTTCTATTTAGCTGATTCAAATGATGCATATGTGTGTGACAAAGCCTCCTATGCCATAACCAAGTATCATCCTCTTTTGTAAACAAATAGTGAATGCAAAATGATACATGATGTAGATTAAACAAGTATATATTGTTGACTCTTTTTCCTAAAAACACAATGCTACCACATGCATCATAGATAAGGCAATGGTTTAGTTCAAACACAACTTTAAAACCTATCACAAAGTTGGCTTATACTTATCAAATTGTGCTTTAACCCTTCAATTAAAAGCATGTTGTGGATGTTGAATGAGGCTTCATAACTTATGACTCCATTTTCAAGTATCTTTCCTTTGTTGTTGTCACCATAAGTCACAAAGCCTTCATCCTTTAGCTCCAACTTTGCAAACTTGGACTTATCACCTGTCATATGCCTCAAGCAACCATTATCTAGGTGCCATAGGTCTTTCTTTTCATGTTTTATGACCTGGAAAACAAAATAGCATTACATGGTACCCTTTGATAGTTTGAATCCAACATGGTTATACCTTTCTAGATCCTTTTGGGGTCTATTTCATAAACCCTCTTGGAACATCATATTTTCTAGCACAACAATTCTTAAGCACATGACCTTTCTTCATACCACTACAAGAAAAATGCTTATTATCTACGAAAATTTATCTATGAAATATAGTTCGTAGATAATTTTATTTTATCTACGAAAATAGAATACATTATCTACGAAACTTTCCTAGGTAATGATAAAATACATTATCTACGACATTTTCATAGGTAACCATGACAAAAACTTTTCATACGAAGTATTACCTACGACATTTAGCGTAGAAAATAAATATGATTTAAAAAAAATGTTATTTATAAGATAATTTCGTATGTAATCTTATATAATTTATTTTTTATTAAAAATATGTTTTTAGTATATAGTTTATTGTAAAACAAAGTTCAGTCGTTCATCCCCTCTTTTGTCTCTTCGTCTCTCTCCTGGCTCACTGATGCTCGTTGTTCAAGTTCATCCCTCCCTGCGAGATTCCTCTGTCCTCACTCAAGGTATCATCAATCTCATTTTTGTTTCTCACGCCATCTTATTCTCACTGTCATGGTTGAAAAAGGAATTAAACATGTTCCAATTTGCCTATGACGTTTTTTAATTCTTTCATTGTTTGTTAGGGTTAGCGATGCAGCGTAATAGTCATGCATACTACAGTCCTCTGCAACGAGGATACAGTGGCCGTGGAGGAGGCTCCAATAGAAGGGATTCGGTGGAGGCAAGCGTAGGGACAACAACAATGGAAGCCTCTTGGTTCGGAACATTCCTCTCGATTGCAGACCTGAGGAGCTTCATGTTCCTTTCGAGCAATTCGGACTTGTTCACGATGTTTCATACCCTAGCACCAACACACACTTTTAATGTCTTGTTTTTTGTTTAATTTAATCCATTTGGTTTGATCAAGATTTTTAAATTCATCTGATTAATTTAAACTTATATGAATATTTTTAAGTATTTATATGCTTATCAAGTGAGTGACACTTACTCATGCTGAGAAAATTGTTTGTACATATAATTTTTACCTGCATAAGTTACAATATCAATAGATGACTAAGTATTGATACTTCTTTGGAGTGATACTTCTTAATCCATGTTTTTTGACGTTTTTCAGGACAATAATAGTTCCAAGGACCGTGTGGATGTCGTGCACGCAAACAATTATGCTCATTGTATACCTTCTGTTTGCCTATTTTGTCAGTGGAATCCTTTACCCTACAGTTGCATTCCTGGGTGTTTGCTATGGTGTGCAAATCTCTGTGATCATCCTCACAGTTTCTGAAGTTTTCGTCCTAAGCACTACGGTGTATTGAGTAGCGTGATGGGTTTGGGGAATCCAATTGGTGCAGTGTTGTTTTTTGTTCTGCTAGCAGGGAACATATACGATAATTGGTATGTTTAAAAAGAAATTAGAATTTTCCCTGTAATTTATTATATATTTTCCTATTATTATTCTTTTTTGTAGTCTCATTTGTTTTATTGATTGTGCGCTACATGTACATAATTAAGTTTTTTGTCTATTCTGGGTTTGGTGCTAGATATGACTTGGAATGTTTAATTACATATCAGTTAACTTCTGTTGTATCCCAATCCATCAGACCCATTGAATGGAGAAGTTGCAGCTTTAATGATGTGTGATCGATCTGCTTATGAGATGAGGGTTAAAGGTATTCATTCTTTCTGCTCATTTTCTAAAAGGAATTTCTTGCATTAGTTTATATACACTCATTTCTTTGTATGTGTCACAGACTTGCAATGTTCCTTTGAAGTTTTCTGGTTAGATTTTTCTAATGGCAGCCACTGTCAAGATTTTAGACCTTTATGCAGTAGATGTAGAGCTACCATCACTACTCAGGGAATTGGAAGTGCATATGTTTGAATGTACACTCAAAACAATTGGAACTTCATTTTTTAATAATCTTGACTTCATTTAGTTATCTTATTAATATTATTAAAACAAATGGTTTCTCCTTTATTAACTGCATTATAATTCTTTTACATTTCAAGTCTTGATCCTTTAACTGAACTGATTTTGTTGGCAGCTGCCACCATTACCATCAAATCCTTAACCTCAAAGAGAGGCATAAAAACAAGAAAGGATTGAGAGTTGAATAACCATTTAATGTCGAAGTGAGTCATATTTATATTTCATAGAACTCTTTTCAGTGGCATTGTCCAAATTTATTGTCCGTAAAACGAAATTGTAGCGATTCTATTGAATTTCTTGTTTTACAGAATTTCAAGAAAAGTACTACTTGTGGAGGGGTCTTTAGAGCAAAAAAAAAACTTCACACAACATGAGTTCACTGTGGACTAACCACAAAGGAGTATTTTGTTTTAGGCAAGGAATGAATGGTGTGGAAATGGAATTGGGGTAAGTGTTGCAGTAGATCAATATGCTTTTTATGTTGCATAGACATATAGTTCAAGATGAATTTAGAGGGATTGAACCAAAGGCACTAGTTATTTCTATTGGAGGCTTCTTTGGCCCAAATTGGTTTTGAATACTACTACTGAATACTTGTACTTCCATACGAAATCCAGACTATTATAGGTACTAAGAAATGAATTTCATAGTTGAACAATGAACATCATCATCACTAATTAAATAATCTTAAGAATCTTAAGAATGCTATCAAAATTCTTAGTTGAATGAATGGTACACTTAGTCTAATGTGCTTATTAAAATATCTCCAAATTATATATTTTAAAGTGTCAACATGTTTGAATTTTTGTTTAATCAAAGATTGAAGATATTTACCTAATAGACACAAGGAAAAGTTGAAGATCGATTTCTTCAAAGCCAACCACTAGCTATAAACGAATCATCTCTCAATTCCTCAGGCTTTGACAAGCTTTAGGATTTTCTGGTGGTGATTTCAAATCACATGCATGTTCATGACTTGTTATTTTTTTCCTTTTTTATTTCATATGTTATCATGAAAGAACTAGAACTAGTATATCATTGCATATACACATGTTCTGCTAGTTATGTTTATGATGAGGTTCCTATTAGCATAAAAGAATCAAGAACTGTGAGTGTGTATAAGGTAATTGAATGAGTAAAAGAAAGTTTAGCCACCATTTAGATGTTAGAATGAGTCTTGTTATGAAAGAAAGTTTAGCCACTTATATTAATTGAATGAGTAATAGGTAATTTCAATAAGCCTACATCAAGCCATTTATATTAATTAGCCAAGTAGAAACTAACTTTCAATGGATGGTGCTACTCTTTTTTTCTTTGAATAATGGATGGTGTTACTCTTCTTTTCTTGAATGAAGGATGTTTGATACGTGTGTTTGCATATCCCAATAGCAAACCAAACACCATTTCTCTATGTACTTCTTTACCTTGTACCTAGGTACACTATTTTTATTGTTTTTGTACCTTCTAAATGAAGAAACAAACATGCACTTAATCACAATTAATGGAATAATAAAGTCAAACTAAATAAAAAATCTTAAGATATTTTCCTCTATAATCCAAAAAGGATGTCACATGTTGTTGTTTATACTTTTATTATTTGAGAGAGTTAGTTTTTATTTATTTTTATTTGTTTTTTTTCATACCATGGATATTTAATTATAGTGCTAATAAAAATAGTCAATTGGGTTTGATCTCATGACCTCTTAAGGAGTAGGCAAATGCTCTACCACTTAGCTAAGCACTATACACTTTTAAAAGGATTTTTGAAATATATATATATATATATATATATATATATATATAATATTATGCATTTACTCTTAATGTTATAGTATATTATACAAAGAAAGAAAACTATGTTTTAAAATAGATGTAAAGGTTCATTTAAGTTAATTAATATAATATTTATAATATTATAATATTAAAAATAATAAATTGTATGTATTATTCATCGTATAGTATGTAATTTATCAAAATATATATATATATATATATATATATATATATATATTTGAAAGTATTTTAGAATTTTTTTTTTTATGTTTGAGTTATCTACAAAATTTTTCGTAGGTAATTTACCTACGCTGATTTTCGTAAGTAATTATCTACTAAAATTTTCGTATGTAATTTATGTATGAAATATTTTGTAGGTAACTCGATTATTGGAAGACAAATTTTTTGACGAAAATTTTCTTAGATAATTATGGATGCTCCAATTTCGTAGATAATATTCGGAGATAAATTATCTACGAAATTTATTTTCGTAGATAAAGTTATCTACCAGCTCAATACCTACAAAATTTGCTTCGTAGGTAATTCGTAGATAACAACACATTACCTACGAAAATAGTTGTAAGAAATGAATGACATATCATTTGACTCACTTTTGGAAAAGAAACTAAAAAACTTCTTAGCTTTCTTTTCAAGGATAAGATTATAACCAAGTCCAGCCTTCCCCAAAACACAATTTTGAGAGTCAAGAATAGCTTCTAGGTTTGTTTTTCCTCTTGTGAACTTTGCACGGGTCTTCAAAAGATATTTCACTTGATTTTTCAAAACAGTGCAGTTTTCACAAGGTTTTGTAGCCAAATATTTTTTAGAACAATCGATTGAATTACTATAAATTATTTCTAAATGTTCGAAGTCAGTTTTTAAATCGACTATTTCTGATTCTAGTTGACTAACTCTATTTTCCAGCCAGCTATTTAATCCTTTTAATCGATTGTTCATGACAACAATTTTGTTAGCCTCATTATGCAACTCTTCAAAGTCATGCAACAATTGATAATAGTCATTTTTATCTTTTGATGACAAGGAACTCACTTGGCTTGATGAGGATGATTCATATCCAACCATGAGACATAAGTTTGCTTCCTCACTTCTTTCATGAGATGTAGACACATCTTTCCTTACCCTTTTTCTCCTTTTTCCTATCACCAAACTTCTACTTCTCTTTGTTAATGTTAGGACATTCAATCTTGATATATCCTTGCTTTCAACAATTATAACATGAGAATTTGAAGTATTACTTGAATCATTTCGTTTAGAAATGCACCTCATTTGATTACCTTTGTTGCATTTCCTCTTGACTAGTAGATTCAAGTTCTCATTATCACTTGATTCAACTACTTCTTCCTCGATTTCATCACTTATTTTGGAGTTAGCCTTCAAGGCTTTGGTTTTCACCTTTTTATTACTTAATTCAAGCTCACTTAGCCTTTGTATCTCAATTTAATGCTCCCTTAGCTTTCCAAACAGTGCAACTGTAGTGATGATGGATAAATCCTTTGATTCTGAGATGGCAGTCACCTTTAGTTGCCAACTTCTATCAAGACACTTTAGCACTTTGATGTTTAGCTCCTCTTTGTCAAATTCTTTGCCTAAACCCATGAGATGGTTGACAATGTGAGTGAACCTCTTTTGTACTTCAACTATGAACTCTCCTTGTTGCATCTTGAACAACTCATACTCTTGAATCAAGGCACACTTCCTTGCTCTCTTAACATCATTTGTCTCCTCATGTGTGACTTCAAGTACATACCACATTTCCTTTGCACTCTTGCATTGGGACTGTAAAACCTGAAAAATTGGAATAAAGAATAATAAATAAATTACAAATTATTATGGGTTGGAAGTACCATAAGAGAGTTTATTGACAAGTCTTAGGTAAGGAATAATACTAGCTCAATTGGTTAAGAATACTTGATGGTGTTGAGGGGACTTGGGTTTGAGTCTAGTGTGTGCCATTATCATGATATTATAATTATATTTTATTTTGCCAATAGATTATGAATGTGGAAACATGGTTTAAGCTTGTATGTATGTGTGAATTGACATGAATCATGTGATAGTTTGTTGGTATGCATGAATTTTTAATTAATTTCGTTTTCATTATTATTATATTTATTTTTGGGCTATATTGAGATAATAGAGTGAGTGAGAAAATAGAGAGTCATATTGAACCATCAGAAAAGAGAATGAGGGAGGCTGAGAAATTGTGAATTTGGAGAATAGTTTAGTGCTGAAAGGAAGTAGAGTGGAGGCAAGGGTTGAAAGCCTTGGAGACAAGAAGGAATCATTGGGATTGCACTCACAGCGAGAAAACCAAGTAAGAGGAGCTATCCATACTTGTTTTAATGTTGCTTCAACTGTTTTGCATGATTTTCATGGTCGGAGTGCTTGATTCCCATTCAATTTACATTGTTTTTCGTGAGTTATGGGTTTCTGCCCAAAAACTGCTTGGCGGCTAAGAAGGCCCATCAAGCGACACAACCATTTCTTCATGGGTTTTTGGGTTCTCTGATGAATCGCCTAGCGGCAATGAAGAACCTTCAGACGATATGTACTGGAATCACGTAGTTGTATAGATTTGTGGTGTTTTCGTGATGTGTTGGATGTTTTTGCAATTATGTGAACTTGATCATATGTCTTGGCATAATTGGATGATAATATATGATGTTAATGGTAATTTGATGAATTGGGGTTTGTGTGCAAACAAGGGATCAATATGGATTTGGGTTTGATTGTGAATTATAATGTATAGAAGTTGGAAATTGATTGTTGTATGATTGGATTGGATGAATATAAATTTGAATGCATGTTGGATGTGTAATTTTTGTGATTGAATTGCAACTGGGACCTTGACTAAGGGTTAGGCATATTACATCTTTCAACAGGTGCAAGGAAATTGGAAATTCCTGCATCTTGATGCACTGCCTGATAGTAGCTATGAGCCGCCAGGCGATAAAGGTTGGCCAGCACTCTGTTTTGGGTTGGCTCAGTGGGAAAATTAAATTGGGGGTTATTGAATATGGTTATGATTCGAGTATTGCCTGGTTGTATGATATAAGTAGGTGTTTCATTAGTGGTGTTGATGCATGAGTTAAAGTTATATATTTTAATATGGAATTTTTATTGGTTTGGGTCGTGGATTGGAAAAAGGGTAGAAGGAGCATTGTTGATGTTATTAAACTGATTTTAAGTCTTAAAAGTCCAAAAGTGGCAAATTGGAGGCATTTCACTTATATACATGAGTTACTAAATGAATAAAATAATTGTAAAGATAATTATGTATGTGTTGGTTGCTTTAATGCTATATGAATTGTGAAATGAGGTATGATGTATATGGATGTAGGATTAGTATTGGTTTCGTGATAGTGAGATTGTATGCTTGACAATACTGCTGAATTTAAGATCATATGTTTTCTACATATGCTTAATTAACTTTCAAGTGATGCATTATCTTAGTTGGAATGTTTGAGTACTTGTATTTAGGGATGTCAAAAGGACGGATAGGGTACGGATAGTAGCTTCCTCGCACCATATCCGATGGATAAATATCTGCCCCGTACCCGTATCTATATCTATCGGATATCTGTTATGCGGGTATCCGCCTATTGTTTTCATATCCACAGGTATCCACGGGTACCCATGGGTATTTAAAAAATAAATATTAAACCATAAATTCAAATAAAATAAAATAAAATACATCACTATCATAAATTTTAAATAAAGTTCAAATAAACTCAAGTTCATACCAGTTCAAATAATTATAAAAGTAAGTACAAAATAAGTTTAACACAATAGAAATTCTTTAATTAGTGCTTGGATCAACAAGCCCACTTTCTCCGATTGATTCCTGAAAAACAAACAAATAAAAAATCACTAACCATTGTAGTTTATTTTTGAATAAAATATTAAAGAAATTACTAACTTCATCAATGTCCACATCTTACAACATATTATAAAGTTTCATGTTGTCCAATTTTAATCTAGAAGAGCTTGAGAACATACGAAGTTCATTAAAAATTTCTAACAATCACTTAATTAAAATTTCTAAGTAAAAGTGTTAATTTCATTACCTTCCATGTTGGTCCATAACCAATCTTGGAGACACATCAATGCCTCCATAGTATCTAAAAGTAATCTATTGCGATATGGGGTAAAAATTAGACCACAATCATTACTAGAGCCGTCAAAATGGGTTATAACCTACGAGCCAACTCGGCTCATCGCGGATTCGAGTCGGGTTGGATTGAAAAATAACTACAAATTTCAGTACGGGTTAAGAATGAATCCAACCCACTAAGAATCCGGCTCATTTGGGTTGAACCCGTGATGAGCCGAGTTGGCTCACCAACCTGCGAATAAATTTTAAATATTAAATTTAAATTTATATATATATATATATATATTATATGTATATGTATAATATATTATATATTATATATTATATGTATATATTATATATGTATATTATATATATATATATATTATATGAATATATGTATATATTATATATATATATATAGATTATATATGCATATATTATATTATATATATATATATATATATATATATATATATTATATTATATGTATATGTTATATATATTATATATATAATAATATTAAAAAAATGTGATAAGAATGATTTGATATTAGATAGTAATTTATATTTTGTGATTTTGGTTTGTATTTGGAGTTTAACATAATTTAGGATTTTATTTGAATTGTATTAAAGTTTATATAGATTTTAATCGGAATTATAATTTAGTTTTTTTGAGATTGAAGAAAAAAAATTGTGTTTTTTTTTAATTAAGTAAGCCAGTGAGCCAACCAGTTTAACCCGCCAACCTGTGGTGATCGGGTCGGGTTTTAATTTTGTTGGCTCGCTAATAAGTGAGCCGGGTTAGGTTGACCCACTAAGTGGCCAACCCGTCGCGGGTCGAGCCGGGTTAGGTTGGGTGACCCGTTTTGACAGCTCTAATCATTACTGAATGAAGACTCAGAAGCAACACTTGAAATAATAAAATAATAAACCAAAATGCTATTAAAATGATAGAAGTATACAATAGTAATTTTCTATTCATACGAAACTCATGAAATATTAAAATAATAAATAAGAAAATCAGTTAAATAAGAAATCTCATTACCTTCCATGTTAATAAACCTCAACTACCACGTGCCAAATATTCTTATTTTGTTAACTTCATTTGATAACAAACATGCCATAAACGTCACTATCTATATAGGGTTTGATGTATATGCCCAATTTCAAAAAAGAAAAGAGAAGAATGTCAAGGGGTGTACCTGGAAGAAGACAACGTACCAATACTTGAAGCTAGAAGAATGAAGACAGAAGATAAGACAAGATGTGCAGCTTAGAAAAAATTAGGTCAAAATATTTTTTACTAATATATATATATATATATATGAAGGTATTTTTGTGAATTAAAGTTTAGCGAGTACGGGTATCCATGGGTACAGATACTATGATACCCATAGTCGTCCCACTAACATGTAGGTGTAAAAAATACCTGTACCCGTGGGTAGCGGGTATCCATTTTTAATATTCGTTCCTACCCGTTGTGGGTTTTATTTTCGGATACCCATGGGTACGAATTTTTTTTACATCCCTACTTGTATTCATTGGTACTAAGCAATTGTGATGATGGATTTTGTGGCATTTGAACTGTAATAATATGAATTTGATATTCTTGTTGTATGATTAATACGCTAGAGTATGCTAGGAAACGTGTTGTTGTGCCTAAACCAGTAAAAAATTGAATTATTGGTGTGGCGCCTAGTAGCAGGGATGCTCCGCTAAGCGATAAGCCACAAACAGAGGGGCTACTAGGCGTTTGGCGCCTAACGACAGGGGATTACTGCTAGGCAGTCTGGAGCACATTTTCGCTTGCTGACGCTTAGGCAGCGCCAAGCCACAATGCAAGGGCAAAGGGTCTATTGCAGATGGATTTGCATGGATAGTATTGATGGTTTGGTCAGGGATACAATTGATTAGTTACGAGCGAAAAGATTCGTAACGGAGATTGGAAATGCGTGGCTGATGCGGGCGGGGAGGTCTGTATCTTTTGTACTCTTATGTGGGGATACGAGTGGATAGGTTCGTATGTTCCGTGCTCAAACTTGAGGCTACTATGAGCGGGTAAGTTCATAATAGGTATTCACGCATGTTGGACTACGAGTAGGCAGGTTCGTAGAATTGGACTATGGGCGAGGACGTTTGTAGAGTTGGACCACGAGCGGGTAGGTTCGTGGGAGCATGATAATCCCTAAAGACCGAAGTTGTGAATGGATCTTTCTTATATGGGTTATGAGATTAGGGTGGAATGTTATAAAGGAGTCAATTAACAAAAAAGTTTGGTTAAGATAGATTGGATGAGGGTTAATCTTTATTGTGTAATTATTGTGTTATTTTTCTTTCTCAGTTCACCTTTTCTGTTTGTGTTTAGTGATGATCGCGTGACTTGTCATGCGGGAGCAGAGGTGAATCCAGGTGAGAATACAGATGTCTAGAGGCGAAGCGGGGCAAACTATGGGGGATTTACTCTATGTTTTAGTTTCAGACATTTTGTAATAAACTTTTATGATGTTTTTCTGTAATGTGAAGTTGTAATAAAGATGTAATAGTGTAATTGAACTACAACGATATAAGTTTTAAATTTTCTTGCGCTTGGGAACCTTATTTAATATTTTTAATTTCAAGGAATTATATGATATTTGCATTTTTCTAGTAATATCCAACTAGGGTGTAACAGGGAGACCCTAAAGAACTCATTCATGTTAAAAGATGATGTGAGGATGTTCTTTGCGTTGCAATCATATTGAGGTTTTCTCCTTTTTTTCCTCTATCCATTCAGTCCAAGGCTTGTCCACTTACTTATTTTCAACAACACATTTAGGAATGTAAGTTTCATTCACAATTGCATCCCAAATACCTTTGTCTATTGAATCAATGAAAATTTTCATTCTAATTTTCCAAAACTGATAGTTAATACCACTAAACATAGGTGGCCTATGAATAGAAGCACCTACGAAAAAATCAGTATGTGTGACTAATTTTTACATACGAATATAAATTCGTACGTAATATTCGTACATAATAGACAACTTATCTACTGATTTACATATGTATGTAAATATCAGTATAAAATAAACAAATTTCTTGTAGTGTATTGTTCTACTTGAAATATGCAATTTAACAAATTTGAGCCATCATATTGGGAAAAATTTAATTTCACTTGTCGCATATGCAAAGGTTGAACCTCATTAAAATGAGAGGCAACCCTATCCTATGAGATCAATGCTCCAATCAGGGGCTCAAAAGTTAAATTCTCCAAGGAATAAACAATTGTATCTAATGAAAATTACGACACAAACAACTAGGATTCAAATTTGGTCATATGGTTGCTAAGAGCAACATTGCTCTAGTCCTAAGTGTGAATGGAATCAAAGGCCTTATGCAAATTTGATTGTAGATACTTAAGACAAGTATTCTCCACCATAAGAGCTCAACAAGAGTGACAAATGTTATGATTGCCTATAACTTTGTCAACACAAATAAAAGTATAACGTAAATGGGAATGTTTTGAAGAAACCTCCTCTTTTTAGTATTATTTAAGTACTAGAATAGAAATGGTCACTAGGACTACGTACAAAGCAACATAAAACTAGGGAGAAGAAATGGAAAATTAAAGAGAAAATCCCATAGAAAAGAGAGAAGGGGAGGAATATAATCCTACATCAGCCCTTTTTCCACTCTTATTCTTTATTAAATGTTATCCTTAGTCTTTCAATCGTGCGGGAGGCATGTAAAGACAATTTTATGTCATGTTGGCCTATAATTTGTTTAGATGGTTGCTTTTTGAAAGGAGTATGAAGGTGAATTGTTAACAACAATTAAAAAAGATGGTAGTGACCAAATGTTGCCAATATCATACGTTGATGTTGAATTTGAGAACAAGGAAGTGTGAACTTGGTTCTTGGAACTGTTGATTGAAGACCTTGGTAAGGTTGTAGTGTGTGCCTCATGCACAAAGTCTATTGTGTGCTACATAAGACCTTTTGCTCGTAGCAATTTAAGATGTTAATAATGAGGCATTCAAACACATCATAGAATTCCTTTAATACATGTATTCAAAACTAAACACCTCATTGAAGTTAATATCAATGATTGGGGAGAAAATTATGGTTAACATAGACAACATAGAATGCAATGGTAGGAAATGAAGTATGACTATAATTCCTTATTGTCAATCACTGACTACTATGAAATTTTTGAATTTGAATGGAGAAAATGTAGCGTCCTTACTAGAAATTACTTAATTAAAATAAATAAATAAGGATTGAAATTCAAAATGTCATAATTTTATTATTCCCAAACGTGGGAAATTTTAAAATTGTCTTTCAACACACCATAATTTTAACAAAACTAAAATAATAATGTTATTACAATTCCAAAATCCGACAAAATAGTGAAAAACAAAATAAAATCCCTAGCTCAATGTTCCCCAAGCTAGCCCTCTCTCCATCGCTATGCATCAACAACATCACCTAGAATATCATCTACTATCGTGTGACAAATCACACGATCATGGCCAAACACAAACAGAAAGGGTGAGCCCATAATAAGTTAACATATAAGTTAATAATATCAAAACACCCAACTAATTTATTCTAGATACTTCTTGGCTAAGACATAATTACCCCAAGGCTTTTCAACCTTCAATTCACACAAATATTTAGTCATGGACTCAGATTTATGATGCTCACACGAACCTGCCTGCTCGTGGTCCTACCTCTATAAACCTCCTCGCTCGTAGTCCTGCTCTACGAACCTCTCCACTCGTAGTCCTGCTCTACAGGCCTACCTGTCTGTAGTCCAACACACGTAATCCACCAAGTACGAACCTCCCCGCTCGTAACATATATTAAGTGTGAGCACAGAACATATAAACCTACTTACTTGTATCCCCACACGAGAGTATCAGGATATGAACCTCCCTGCTTATATCATCACGTGTTCACCACCATCCATGAACCTACCCGCTCATGGCACAATATCTCCCGATCCAAGTATTGCATCAATGTGTACCAGCAACACACATAAGCCACTGCTTGTAGTACTATCGTCTGGCGTAGCCTAAGCGTCGCCAGGCGAATATCCTATGCAGACCGCCTGGCGAGACACCATTGCCACCAGGCGCAAGGCCTCTCCCAGACCCACTATTTCAGGGTCTATCGCTTGGAGGATCACACCTTGCCGTTAGGCGCCACACGGGACATCCTTGTTGCTCTTATCACCTGGCGAACCTCCTCATGCCGCCAAGCGCTATATCAGTAGCGTACCCATTACTTTTTTTGCACCTAAAATTGATCCTAACTTAACCCAACCTCATCCAAATTCAATCATATTTATTCCATAATTATTGCCTAACTTCATAGCCCGAGACACCATTCATATAATTCCATCTCATATATATATATATATTTATCAACATACTTCATCCACTTGATTCAAGTTCAATTCTGCAATTGGACATTACTAACCTGTTACCGCATACCATACCCAACAGAAACTATTCATCCTCAATTTATACCTAACTGTTCATCTATTTTATACTATCTAATACTTAGTCACTTTCCAATCCCCATGTCACTGCCTCACTAAGAGCCCATGGATCACACTTCCGTACAATGAAGTACTCCAACTTTCAACCAATTCCTATTGTGTTACACCCCTTTTCTTCTTACCTCCAACTAATTGGACCACCAAACCACCTTGTTGCTAACCACCACATCAATTTTCTTTATATAATTAATTCATCTTATTCTCATCATTTATTTAGTTTGTAATTAACCTCTTTGTTAATTGTAGCCCCATACTACAAGTCTAATACCCGTCCAATTCCATTTCCAAGAGTCTCACTGATTGCCATTCTGCGAAACTGCCAGAATGGTAATCCCACACCATCATCACCTGGCGGCCAATAAGATGCCGCCAGGCGGCACATCTTTGCCTGGGTAAAAACCCAAAGTTTTCCAGCACTTGAAACCTTATAGTCTACTTTCACTCCAGTCACCTCCAAATGCAACAATATTGCATAATTCCTCGGTTTCCTCACACGTACACAATCTGTATCATCATAATCCCCAACCCGTCATAGTTTATACTTATTCCCAAAAATTTAGGTTCATTCAACAATGGTAACATGAACTCTCTCATGTTTACCAACCCCAATTTAGTACATAGTCAACACAAAAGTAGCAATAATATAATTTTCAAGCATTTGCATGAATATAACAATCTCACTGGGAATTCACCACGCACAATTTTACAAAAAAACAAAAAGAAGACAAACAGCCACTGCGCGTCGCCTGGCGGGTCCACCTCACCGCTAGGCGGTTTATAACAGAACCTCGCAACTAGGCCAGACAAGATGAGTCGCTTGGCAAAATATTCATCACAGCCAAGTGATTTCTAGGCAGAAACTTAGAAACCTTCGAGAATCAGCGAGAACAAGAGGAATTCTCATGCATTTAATCATGTCATAAAACAATACATCAAACACGAGTAAATTCATGCAAGAGCAGCTCCCCTTACTAGGAAATCCTTGCTCCAAATGGTCTTCTAACCCTTTCTTTATGATACCCAAGAACCTTCCTTTCTTGCTCCACAAATTTCAGCTCTCACTCTTCCTTGTCACGTGCAAAAACCAATTCCTCACTCACTCTCAATTTCCTCTACTCAATGACTATTCTAGAACCCTCGTAACCAAACTTTTTCCAGCTTAAATTTGTGGGATTAATACAAAAACGAAATTATTAAGGTTGGGAGTTAATGAGCATCAATTCTCATTAACATGGTGGTTTCTCAACCCTTCTGATTTCTCCCATTAATGGCTAGGGTTTTCTGACCCTTCTCATTCATGCCAAAAAAAGAAAATTTGTATGTAAAAAAATGGAACTTAATTGATTTAAGAAAAAAAAAAGATCAAATTGAATAAAAGTAACAAAAGTAGGAACCAAAATAATATTTAAGTCAATTAACATCAATTCATCCCCCTTCTAATATTGTATGTAATGTTTTTGTTTACATTTTCTCTTCATATATTGCTATTTTTTTTTCTATTTCTAGGCATATGAAATTTCAACTCCTACTTAACTCCAATCCAATTATTATCAATTTAAAAAAATTTAATTAGGTTAAACCTTCTACTATTTATAATCATTTCTACCAACAAGAAACACTACAAAATATGGAAATTTCTTTATTTTTTACTAACAAAAAGTATCCCTTTACTCTTGACATGGAAATTGACTTTCTTTTCATCTATTCATAAAAATTAACTCCACACTCTTGTTATCACCCAACCACCAATTTTGCAAAATGTGCTCCTTGTTATCCCTATCTATAATGCAACTCTCGAGGTGAGCATAGTCTAATTCCATTTGTTCATTTCAAATATCTATGTTGGATGCCTCTACTTTTGTCCTTGAAAAGAAAAAAATAAGAACAAGTTGTTCACTTAAGAAAACATCCTAGAACCACCATTGGAGATGGCCCTACATGGTAAACCCAAATATCACTTTTAATTAATGAAAAATTGCACACTTCCTTACTTACCAAACCGATTTTATTCCTTAGTCTTGTGTTTGGAAGAAGCATTTCAAAAATTCTAAGAAATTTAAAGGCATTGCATTTGAAATTCTTGCAATTGAATTCCCTTCATTTTATAAATAATCTATTTGAATAAAGCAATTGGAACACCTTACATTTCCATTTCTTGTTTGAATAAAATAATTAAATTTCTCTTATTAGATAAAATTTCATTTTAATAATATTTATTTTAATATATAACATTTTGAAATTAAATTTAAAAAATATAGTTGTCACCTTAAAATATTTAAATGAAGTCAAATTTCAATCGAGTTGACTCGACCGAATTCGGCCAAATTTTGGTTGGCATAAACTCAGCCTAATTTGGCCAAATAAAAGTCGGGAACGACTTGGTCAAAATCGACCAAGATCGATTTGGCAAAATTTGGTCAAATTTCGGTCGGATTCGACTCGATCGAATTTGGCCAAATTTCGGTCAAGCCAACTTTGTCGCATTCGACCAATTTTGGCTAGGGATGACTTGGTCGAATTTGACCAAGTCGACTCGACCAAATTTTGGTTGGGTTGACTAGGCCAAATTTCGTTCACTCGACCTATTTTAGCAAAATTTCAACCAAATTCCGGTCAGGGTCAACTCGACCAAATTTGGCCAAATTTTGGACATGTACAACTCGATCGAATTCAGTCGAGTTGGCTTAGATCGAATTCGGTCGAGTTGGCTTAGACCGAATTCGATCAAGTTGACCCTAGCCAAACATTTGGTCGAACTCAGTCAAATTCGGTTGAGTCAGTCCTAGGGATGTCAAAAATATCCGTACACATGGGTATCCGCAGATAAAACCCGCAATGGATAAGAAATGGATATTAAAAATGGATACCCGTTACCCGTGGGTACGAGTATTTTTGATACCCGCATGTTTAACGGGGCGGGTACGGGTATCATAGTATCCGTATCCATGGATACCCGTACCCGCTAAACTTTAATTCACAAAAATACCCTTATATATATATATATATATATATATATATATATATATAAATAAAAAACATTTTGTCCTATTTTTTTATATGTTTCACATCTTGTC
>Ga0214545_1007968_pt1 | contig 17309 bp, 13 predicted proteins | sample CNSS4metaG_FD_160064 | JGI IMG/M metagenome (GOLD analysis project Ga0214545, IMG submission 160064) | Root nodule microbial communities from cowpea collected in UCLA plant growth center, Los Angeles, California, USA - CNSS4 | ecosystem: Host-associated > Plants > Roots > Nodule | place: USA... | reverse complement strand
AATAAAACAAACACACATATATATATATATATATATATATATATATATATATATATATATATATATATATATTAGTAAAAAACATTATGAGTCTTCATTCAATAATGGTGGTCAGATTCTTAATGGTGGTCAGATTCTTACCCCACAAATGAGTAAATTACTTCCATATACTGTGAAGACATTGATGTGTCTATAAGACGGGTTATGGACAACATGAAACTTTATACAATGTTGCAAGAGGTGGACATTGACGAAGTTAGTAATTTCTTTAATATTTTATTCAAAAATAAACTATAATATAAATTGGTAGTGATTTTTTATTTGTTTGTTTTGCAATAATCAATCGGAGAAAGGGGACTTGTTGATCCAAACACTAATTGTGGTTAAATATTTATTTTTTAAAATATTTTTGTAAATACCCGCGGGTACCCGTGGATACCTGCGGATATGAAAAAAATAGACGGGTACCCGCATAACGGGTACCCGACGGATATGGGTACGGGTACGGGGCGAATATTTATCCAGCAGGTAGGGTACGTGGGAGCTACTACTCGTACCCTACCCGCCCCGTTGACATCCCTAATTCATACTATGACATACACAATGTATTTTTTAAATTTTAGCACATTACAAATTACATAATACTTGTCTTTTCCAGTTATACAAGAATTTAAAATGTTAATGCAAGATTCCATAAAAGAAGTAATTAATATACACAAGTATAAGTTTTTTTTTTTAATGTTATGCGGGCTTGGGGCCCGTGTGAGCCTGCGGGCTCACTACCTTGGCCCGCCCTGCGTTTTTTCTGCGGGTCTGCGGGCCGGGCCAAGCCCTAATTGCCATCCCTAATATTGTGAAACCGAAATCAACTCTTATTATTGTATGTACTAAATAAATTCAACATTGAACCTTACTATTTTTCTTTGTTACAAGTTTTTTCTTTCACGCAATCAAAGATCAAGTAAACTAATTTCCTTATAATATTTCATGAATATTAATTTAATTAGTTTTTTAATATAAACTTTTTTCAATATATATCTAATTTAAAAGATATGATATGAAATATGCATTTTAAAAAAGTAAAATATTAAAGATATCTAATGTAAAAATATAAATAATTAAATTTTATTTTCAGAATTGTGTATATTGTGTATTTTAACTATTGTTATTGATGGTAGGTAAATCAAGAGTTTATACCTATAACTATTAATTCTCTTTATATTAATATATTAATATAATATATATATATATATATTAATTAATGTTAGTGGAAATACAGGCTACATATTTGTTTTCACTCTTTTTATTCATTTTATTGTCATGCATTTACAAACATCTTAATTTCAATTTCATGTTCTAGGTTTAATAGATATTTTCCAACATCTCAAGAACCACAATCAAGTTATGGGTGTTCAAGTTAGAAGAAACATTAAGCATAGAAATCAAATATTAACATTGAATAGGAAAAGTATATGTATTTGTAGAAAGCAAAGAAACATAGGAAGAAGGAGATTGTATATTATTAAGTGTGTATAAAATGTTACAAGAGGTGTGTTATATATACGCACAAAGCTAACCCTAAGAGTCAAAAGTAAATGAGCCTAAAACATGGGTCTATGCTAACATCCCATCAAACTCACAATGTTACGACTAAATGCATTGAAAGTTTGTCAAATAAAAAATGAAAGCATAAAACGGAGTAAGGCGTAGTAAATATATCTGCAATATGTAGAGTTGAAGGAACAAATGGAAAAGATATAGTGCCGAGTTGAACATGATGATGAGTAAAATGACAATATGTTTCAATATGTTTGGTTCGCTCATGAAAAATAGAGTTGCGAACAATATGAATAACACTTTTATTGTCACAATGTAGAGGCGTAGGATCTTTCAAATACACTCACATTTGCAAGTAACCAATGCAACTAAATAACCTCACAGGTAGTCAAAGCCATGGCGCAATACTCAACTTCTGTGGATAATCAAGATGTAACATCTTGTTTCTTACTCTTCCATGATATAAGTGAATCATTAAGAAGAATACACCACCCAATAGTCGATTTCCGATCATTAGGATCACCATTTTAATCTGCATCACAATAGGCACACAAGTATAAAGACGACAAAGAAGAAAGCAAAAGAGATTGAAACTGAGTGCCCCAAAGATACATGTGAATACGAAGAACAACACACCAATGAACTATTGTGGGAGCTAAAACAAACTAACTAACAACATGAACAGCATGTGCAATGTCTGAACGAGTCACAATATGATAAACCAGACTCCTAACAATAGTTTGATATAAAGTAGAACCAGTCAAAGGAACACCATCAAATGGTGAATATCATACATTTTTCTCAAGAGGAGTATCAATAATCTTGTTGTCAATAAGCCGAGTAGGCTCAAATAGGTTAACAATATACTTGGACTGAGATAGAAGATAACCTTTGGGAGAACAATCAACCTCAATACCCAAAAAATAACGCAACACACCCAAATCTTTCATAGTAAAACGATGAGATAATGTAGTTTTTAAAGATGCAATTCCATCAAAATCATCACCAATAATAATCATATCATCAACATAAGGATAAAAAATGCATCTGCATCAGTTTTCTTGACAAATAATGCAAAATCATGATTACTAGTAACAAAACTAAGAGAGACAATTACTATAGAAAACTTTTGAAACCAAGCACGAGGTGCTTGTTTAAAACCATAGAGGGCTTTTTGATGTTTGCAAACTTCACCAGATTTGTGAGAGACATTTCGTGGTGGAATCATGTAGACTTCCTCATGTAGATCCCCATTCAAAAAAGAATTCTTCATATCCATTTGAAAAATCTTCCACTGAAAAATAGAAGTGACAACAATCAAGGTATGAATAGTAGACATCTTTGCCACAAGAGCAAATGTAGCAACTAGTCTAGCTTTATACCTTTCAACTGAACAATCTCATTTTGTCTTTATTTTGTATACCCCACGAGATCCAATAGGAAGTTTTCTTGGTGGTAATGGAACTAGGTCCCATGTATGAGTCTGATGTAGAGCAGTAAGTTCCTCAGCCATAACATTCTATCAAAGTGGATCACAAACAACCTCTCTATAAGATGAAGACCCATGAAGACGGTGAATAGAGGCAATAAAAGCAGCAAATGAACCAGAATAAGAGGAATACAAAATTTGGTAGTTGAGTAAACTTATGATTATGACTTGGTCGAAAAGGTGGCAGAGGAACCACAACCTCAAGAGATGATTGAGCAAATGTAATAAGGGAATCAACAGATACAACCTCAGGTACAGTGTCTATAATTGGTGCTAAGACAGGTTTTGGAATTGGTATGGGAGTAGGTGTAGTGTCATCAATATTAAAAGGATCAATTTTAATGACATCAGATGTAGTCAAATCATGTAAGCTAGCTGGAATAGGAAATAATGGAATATGTTTTAGAAACACAACATGACGTCAAAGCAACGATATCCCTTTTGACCAATACCATATCCCAAAAAGACACACAAAGTACACTTAGTTGATAATTTAATACGCTAAACATGTAGTTCTAAAACAAAACAAGTACATCCAAAAACACGCAAAGCAGAGTAATCAGGTGCATGACCATACAATTTTTCAAAAGGAGACAAACCAAAATTATGTGAAGTTGGAATCTAATTCATAACATGAGGTTTTGTAAGAATAACTTCCCCCAAGAAGACACTTGGAACATTAGCAGATAACAAGAATGATCTTGCAATCTCAACAAGATGACGATGTTTTCTTTCAGCAACATCATTTTGTTGAAGAATGTCAACGCAAGAGGTTTGATGTATAGTTCCATTAGAGGCAAGTAAAATGTTAAACTCATTAGAAGTGTATTCACCCCCCCCCCCCTTAGTCACAACGAAAGGTTTTTATGATAATAGAGTGTTGGGTCTTTACTAGAGCATCAAAATTTTTGAAAATTGTGAGAATATCAAACTGACGTTTCATAAGATAAATCCAAGTGAAACAAGTAAATCATCACTGAAAGAGACATAATATCTAAAACCTCCTTTGGTAGATACAGGAGAAGGTCCTCACACATTAGAATACACAAGTTCAAAAGAAACAAGAGAATAAGAAATACTTTTGTTAAAAGGTAAAGCAGAAAATTTTGCCAGTTTACAACCACTACAATTAGAAATATCATGACTTTCAAAAGTACCCAAGACTCATGTATATGATAAAAACTTTAAACGAGATGTTGAAACTTGACCCAAATGATAATGCCACAAATAAAAAGGTGAGGAAGAAGAAGACAAACGAAACAAAGATAAATCCACACAAGAGGCTGCAACTATTGATTCCTTGAATTAATTCAAGACATAGAGTCCACCTTCCGTACAACCTATCTCAATCACCTTCTGAGAGGTGTTGTCCTATACAAAACATTCAGATGGAGAGAAACACACATTATATCCAGAATCACAAATTTTTCCAATAGAAGCAAGATTCAAAGTAAGACCAGGTATGTAGTAAATATCAGATAAAGACAAAGATGGTATGGTAATGGTACCAATACCATATAATGGAACTGAATCACCGTTAGCAATTGCAATTGACATGGATGAGTTAGGTGATAATGAAACAAAATAAGGTAAATGATGTGACATATGATTAGTAACACCTGAGTTAATGATTCATTTATTAGAGGATATATTTGGTGATTGTGTACCTTGAGATTGCAAGGCTATGTTGGCCTGTGGTTGGGAAGCAAGTCTAATTTCCTCTACCAATAATAAGTGATCTCATACCTTCTTTGTATTATTGTATTTTATCAATTGAGCATCAATCGAGTGTTTGACAAAATTATTGACCCAAGTGATAATTTTAGAGTGTTCATTTTCCTATACCTCTAAAACAGTAGCATAATCATCGACTTTGGTGTCAATCGGTTTTGCCTTAGTACTTGAAATATAACCTCACAAGGACTTTCTCCAAAGAAAGTTTTTCATAACATAACTTCAGTGGGAATGATTTTTACCATCCAATTGTACACTAATAGACTAAAGAGAATCATCTTTATAATTTACCATAGCAAATTGAATACAAAACATAAATGTGAACCACATAGCGAAAGCAACGAACAAAACAAAATACAAACCCAATATTAGAGGATTGCAAATACCTTAAAATGGCATAAAGAACATGGTGCAGAACCTCAAAAAACGTTTCAAAGCAGAAAACAAAGCAATCAAGTGAAACCTGAAAAATTACAAAAGAGACTTAGGACTTAGGGCTTAGGGCTTAGGAAATGGGAACTACTGCAATAATCCCTTCTCAATCATAAAATTTACAAAAGAGGCTTAGGACTTATGACTTAGGAAACAGGAACTATTGCAAGAATCCCTTCTCAATCATAGATCGTTTAAGGCTCTTGATACCATGTAGAAAACAAAGAAACATAGGAAAAAGGAGATTGTATTTGAGTGTGTATAAAATGTTACTAGAGGTGTATTATATATATACACAAAGCTAACCCTAACAGCCAAAAGTAAATGGGCCTAAAACGCGGATATTTGCTATCATTATTAACCTTGCAAAATACACAAGAAATTAGTTTATTACATCTAATCTCAATAAAAATTTTAGCTCTTCATGGTGGAGAACATATGATTTACGAAATTGAAGAATAGGGAAGAAATTAAAACCATAAATCAGAATCAAGGAATCTCCTAAGGTTCTTAGTATTTGCTTCATGCTCCAATGATGCCTCCTATTCATATCTCCACTGTAAGACCCGAGAAATTTAAATAATTAAATTAATAATTATTTAATAAATGCGGGTAGTAGAATCCTTTATGACATTTAATGTTAATTGTTGTGATGTAGAAAAGTGCTAGCTCAAGTGGTTGAGAGTACTTTGATTGTGTGAAAGGACTTGGGTTCGAGTCCTATGTTTGCCATATGTATGTTATTTGATTGATTATTAATTTTAATAAATTGCATGGTTATGTTGGGTGCTAACATAATTATATAATTAGAGGATTTAACACAAACATGATTTGGTTGAATTGGTTGTGTCTTAACTTTGGAATTTCAAGGGTGTGTGTTCAAATCCCGTTCATAACAAAATTGCTCTCTTTATTTTTGCTAATAAAATAGTGGTCTGAATGTGAAAGAGTGGGAAAATCCTAGAGGTAATGGGCAGTCAAGGGAGTTGGAAAAACAACCCATAATGGTCTTTAGAGACACATAAAAATCAGAATTTCATTTTTAAGAACCATCATCCTTTCTTGTTTTAAGCATAGGAAACTAGGTAAGGGGAGCTATTTTCGTGTTTTAGGTTATGTGTATGAGTAAGAGTTATATGCCCATGATTGTATGTTGGTTTGCTCTGAATTCTCATGCCTATGTGCTGTGATTTGGTATGTTGGTTATTTGGATGTTTGTTGGACAATGCCTTATACCCTGTTATGAATATGATGGAGGTATTATCTGTGTTGTATGATGTGTTATGGGCAATATCAAAAATTGGTGTCAAAATATGTCTAAATAATGTCCATATAACTCTAGAAGTGTTTTGGATTGCTTGGTAAATGTGGAGGGAAGGAAATTGGGTTGGAATTGGTATCGGGGTGTGTGATCAGAGCAGAATGTCTGTTAATTTCGCTCAGGCGAGCCAGTCTCGCCCAAGCGAAAATAGCAGAAACTCAAACCCTAGTGTTGCTTGAGCATCTCGCTCAAGCGAGGGTATCTCGCCTAGGCGAGAGATCGTGAAGTGTGGAGGTTGTACTCGAGGGGCTCGCTCAGGCGAGTAGCCCATGAATTGGGCGACAAAGCACCTCGCTCAGGTGAGAGGTACTCGCTTAAGCGAGAAATCGTGATGGATTGCTTGTGGTTGCAGGACTCGCCGCCTAGGCGAGAGAATTTTGGGGTTCAGGCGAAGGGAGTTCTCGCCTGAGCGAGTAAGGTCTCGCCTAAGCGAGTTCTCGTATCTTGTTACTGTCATAGGCTCGCCCAGGCGAGAGAGCCTAGCTTAAGCGAGTCAGGCCTGATCGCTTGAGCTAAATCTTCTAGCCTAAGCGAGAATTGTGGTTTGTGTGTGTTGTTTGGATGCATTTGAGGCGAAACTTGGATCAGGGGATGCTGTGCCATGAGCGGGTAGGTTCATGGATGGAGATAACACGTGATGATATGAGCGGGGAGGTTCATATCCAGTTACTCTCGTGTAAGGATACGGGCGAGGTAGGTTCATATGGTTCGGCTCACACTTGAGAGATGCTGCGTGCGGGGAGGTACGTAGCTGGTGGATCACATGTGTTGGACTACGGGCGGGCAGGTCCGTAGAGTAGGACTATGAGCGGGGAGGTTCGTAGAAGCAGGATCACGAGCGGGCAGGTTTGTGCGAGCATCATAAACCCTGAGTCCAAGGCTAACAATGTTAAGTGAATTGAAGGTTGTAAAACCTTGAGAAATTAGGAACTTGGCCAAGAACTAAGGGGAATAGAATAAATGGTTGTGTTGTTGTTATTTCTGATTTATTATATGTTATTTTATCTTTTATAAGCTTATCCTTTCTGTTTGTGTATGGTGATGATCGTGTAATTCGTTACACGGGATGAGCAGATGGTGATACAGGTGATGCTGAGAACGCTCAGACGACGGAGTGAGGGCTAGCTGAGATTAAGCTAGGATTATATTTATGTTATCACTTATGTTTTAATTTGTTTTGGAAATTGTAAAGTTTTAAATGCTACGATTTTAATAAATGTGGCGCGATGTTTAAATAATTTCATTTTCCCGCGTTTTGGGAATAATAATACTGTGACGTTTATTTTCTTTTCTTTATGTATTTATTTAAATTAGTAATATTCCTTAGGGATGTTACATCCACCTCCAATTTCATGACCCATTATCCTCTTCAACCCAAAATGGACAAAACCCCTATGGATGAAGATGAAAATCCAAAGAGGAGAAGGGAGAGCTTCCTAGCAACCCCAATAATCTCAAAAAGCCTTTCTCTTCAGCACTCTAGGCGATTTCTAGTCACAAAAACATGGAAAATGATGAAACCCTTATGAAAACATGTTTAAATACCCACTCACTGTGCGAAATGGGCCAAACTGATTGGGCTTCGAACATGTAATTGAATGAATTGTAACCAAATGATAATCGTTGATATATTATTCAATTTTCTAGGAATTCACTTATCTACAAAATAATCCACAAATAAAATATAGATACTTATCTTTTTCATAATTATCTAATAAAAACTTAATTATCTAAAAAGATAATAATAAAAATACCAATAAAAGATAAAATACTTATCTTACCCAAAATTATTTAATAAACCCTTAATTATTTAAAAGGATAATAATAAAAATAAAAATAAGGGATAAAAATAAAATAATAAAAACATGATAATTCCAATTATTAGTAGGCAAGTGAACCAGTTCAAAGTTGGTACTTTTAGAGTTGTGAAGAAGATTATGCACATGACTAAGTCCTGGTTCGTATACAGGTAAGTGACATAAACATCAATGTGCTCGTCGAGGTTTGTACTCCCTTCGTATCGATCCAGGGTGAGAGATTTTCAGTTGGCAAGGAAAGTAACTTCCATGATGTCGTCTATGAAAGGATGTCATCGACTACCTCCCACCATGAATGAGGTATTTGTCCTACCGCCATTCTTAGTGTTGTTGTTACCACTCCCTTATTCGATTTCTGATACAGTTCGAGGATGAGATGCTATATTCTACATAGAAGTAGTGTTTTCTTGGTTCTCCTTCTCTTTCCCCTTCCCACCTCCTTCTGCTTCCTTTTCAGTTTGGCATTCTTTTGCCTCAAAACACTCATCTCTTTGGTTGTTCTCTTCTTATATTTCAGTGAACTCTCGTTGTTTCTCCATCATCATGATGATTTCTTGCAAAGGCTGGTCAATCTCCTTAGCTTCAATCATCTTGATCCTTGTAGACACCATACAGTTTTTTCTTCACAAAATATACATTGATCATATGGTGGGTGCCAAAATGTTATTGTAACACCGAATATATCATGTAAAATCCTTCAAAACTATCTCTTCCTACGTTTTCCAACCTTCAATTCAAGATGTACTAGGTCTTCGTCTCTTCAAAACTAGAAAGGGTGTGCATAAAGAAGACACTCTAATACTCAAGTCAATCAAGTGCGTTAGATGATAACAAATGTAATGATAAAACATAATTAATTTACCTCGTGTATTGTAGTATTTATATTCTATTTATGGGCTTTTTACCTTAATGGATCTGATCCACGTAAATATTATCTTGACTAACTTTGCCTAATAGTTTGTTAATATATTTTAGTGATTACCTTAACTTGGTCACACATTACCATTATTATTAAATCTTGAGCGGCGTGATTTTGTCTAACGAAATATATATAGGTTGAGAGTACTTCAGACTTAATTGGTCAAGATATTCTCAACTACATATTTGATATTTGATTCTAATGCATTGGTAAAACTCATCATATTAACTACAATATCTGTTAGGAATTCAAGTTTGAGTCTAAGTTTCACATTGGCTAGAAATGAGAAAGTAGAGCACTATATAAGAATAAAAACTCATAAACTCATTGTCTTAAGATTTTTTGTTGAGAGTGGTGTCAATTTCTTATGTGATTGAGCTTAGGTCTCATTGGTTTGTTCTTCCTAATGATACCCCTTTGTATATAAGAATCAATTTCGACATGCTCAAAAATTTAAAAATCAAATCTATCCGCTTAAATAAATCTATAATAAAAAAAACTATTATCTAATAATTTTATATTTTATCATATAAATATTCTCTATATCACGACCTTATAACTATAAAAAAATGTCTATCTTAAAGATATTTATTTTAATAAATAACGTTTTTGAATGGCCGAACCTAATTAATTAAATTAAATAAAAATAAATTAAACTCTATCCAATACTAACAAATCAGAAATCTTCTTAAAAAAAATTACATGAACATCATACGGTTTTTTAGATATTTAATAAAATGTAATATTTTTAATTTTAAAATTATTTTTTCTCAAATAATTTTATATTTTAAATGACCACCTGAAAAAGATACAATATCTTACAACTAGACAAAACGCTTACTTCAACTGCTTACCGGTTTTCATATTATATTTGGATAGCTTCCATCTAGAGTCTTCCATTCCATATTCCAGAACCACTTTCACGTTATTTTACTCCTTCCGCAACCTCTATTCTCCTCATCCTCTATTCTCCTCATCTTCGGTTTCTAGGTTTTTCCTTTGCATTTCATTCGTAGCTTTCTTCTCTCGCAATTCACCAAGTTTTTGCTTTTCTCGTTGTTCAGGGCTTTTCGTATTCTCCTCATTTCCCCCTTCACCTTCGGTTTTTCAGGATTCCGTAAAACAATGTCTCATATCCTTTGATATGCAGCATCGTTTTGTTTTTCTTCTGTGTTTCCTTGTAGTGGATTGTGATGGAAGTTTGTAGTTTTTTTTTTTTTCACTGAATAGCGTTGTTTGTACTTAACTGAAGCGAACGCGGTAACCAGAGGGACCGAGATCGTGAAAGGGCTCAGGCAAGAGCTGGTGGAAAGACTAAGCAGCCTAGGAATGATGGCTTGACTCCTGAACAGCGCAGGGAAAGGTTCGTTTTCTCTGTTTGAGCTATTGGCAGTTGCATATGAAAAACAATTTTTATTTTTTGTGGGAATCATGTTCGAGAAAATGACCAAATTAGATAAGGGAGAGAAAACTTACATTGTATTAGCTTATATGTCTAAGCTTGTACTTGTGGTATATTATATCTGTGAGCTTGAGTTAAAATCCAATTCTGAAATGGTATAAAGTATATTGAATTATCATGTTGATTATGTTGATTTTGTGAGGTGAGGGGTAGACTTAAACTCATGTTTAGTTCATTTTTGAAGGACTGGAGAAAATATTTAAGCTTATTTGACTTGACAGAGGCTCCAAATCTTATTTATTGTCTTTCAATGAATTTAAATGTTGTGTATGTGATAAATAGTGTGTTGTGAGTACTCCTCGTGTTCTACATTTATAATTGCCAACCAAATTCAATAACATATGTGCAAATGTTCTTGCATCTACAATAATTACCAAAGTTGGTAAAATTATCACCAAATGCTGCGACCAATTGTGGTTGTAGAATCACTGTAATACTGTGGGATGGTGCAGATTAAGCCTTGATCTGACACTGTGTTTTACTTTGTTTGCAGGGATGCGAAAGCATTGCAGGAGAAAGCGGCTAAGAAAGCTGCTCAGGCTGCAGGAGGGAATAATGCAGGTGGTGGCAGAGTCAAAAAATAGGGAAGATTGTTAAGTTGGGGAAGGGGAGGGATTGTATACATGTGAGAATTTGTATTGCTTGTTATATATAGTATGGGCGTTTGGTTGAGTCATCTGCGTATGCCATTTCAGATAAACAATTGAATATCTGGTGTTTAGCATGGAGGGCATTGTTGTTGGCTTTTAATCTTTGACTTCTATATGATTTTGAATGCAATTTGTGTGTAGTTTGTTATGATGTTTTTGCTTTCTTTCTGGTTTATGAATGCATCATATCTAATTTGTGTTTTAAGGTAAAATTAGGTTTAAATGTAATTCATTTAGAATTATCTTAATAATATTTGTTATTTTGTTTGACTTATGTGTTATATGATATTGAATTGTTATAAGATCACCTATAAATATGTAATTTTACCGTATAAATGTATATGGTAGGATGTGAAGAGAGTATTAAAGATTTCATATAAAATTACAATTTCTCTACCGTATGTTATCGAGTTGTTATAAATTTCTCTATCATATGTCATCGAGTTGTTATAAGATTACTTATAAATATAGTTTCACAATAGAAATATAAATGGTAGGATGTGAAGTGAGTATTAAAGATTTCATATAAAATTACAAATTTCTCTAACATTGAGTTAGACTAAAGTTTACTTTTAGAAAAGATAAATAATAAATAAAATATTATATTTTTAAGGAAGAACAAATGACATAAAAAAACATTAAAAATATGACATGTAAAAGTGAAATAAAATTTTTGATATATAAAATAAAAATATAATAATAAAACACAAAATACTATTTCCTATACTTAAATCCTACATTCTAATATGTTTTGATTCATATTTTTGAAATCAATTACAAATAGATCATCTTATATAATATTGTAGTTCATTCTCGTTCTTCATCTCTTCAACCTTCACTTTAATTTCATATTATTTGAATTTATGGTAGATCTTTTCTTTTTCTTTTTTATTAACCTTAGTAAATTTTTTTGGATATATTAAAAAAATATTATAACATTTATGAGTAATTTAATTACACAAGTTTATTAATTTGAACAAATATGCATTTCTTTTTTCCTTTTTCCTGCTTTAAAGGCTTTGAGTTCTCTTTTTAATAGTTGATATCTATTTATAAAATATTGTTTTAAACTTCTTTTTAGTATCATCTAATTCAATATCATAAAAACATATAAGATCATAAGTGCCTTCCTTCTTCTTTTTAAATTTTTTGCCTTAGCCTACAGTACTCTAAAAAATATACCTATGCAAATATTTTAAATATGTTATACGTTATTGTAGAATTATGAGTTAAAATTTTATAAGTGTAATATAGAAAATAATAGTAAAAAAAAATGGCTATCACATATAAGATTTGGAAAAGCAAGTTAAGTTCATAATTTCGCTTAGTTCGTAATTCTTCATAATTGTAAAAAGCAAGCAAAGTTCAAGAATGAAAATATTTATAAAAATTTACAAAGTTCGGCAGAATGTTCCATTATCATCAATCCCACCTTAAAAGCAAAAAAATGTACAAACCAAATTTCTATCGAAACATAATCTCCATCAGCCAAATCTTTATAAACCAAAGGAAATCATGTTTAAACCAATTACATACATAAAAGAATAAAAAACACCAACGCCAAAACAAACTAACTCTGCCAACAACTCATAAATCATCATAATCTCAAATTCAAGTTCAAAATTCAAGAATAGGTGAAAACACAACAAAAAAATAGACCGAAAACATGCAAAAAGTGGACCAAAAACACAAAACAATAAGGAATAAAAATGCAAAAAAATACCATACAATGTGTGGACGGACAACATGGAGGGTGGAGCAATGGCAGTCGGTGGCGCAATGGTGACGGGCGCGGTGGTGGAACAAGACAACGCCAAGCGGTTGTGGAGCATTGTTCCTTCGTCGTCGTAAATAAATAAGGGAAGGAAGATGAAGAAGAGAAAACACATAATGAACACTGGCAATCTGCATTTGATTTGGAAATTTTTAACCTAGAAAGACCATTAGGCCTCAGTTATTCCGAAAATCAAGGCTGAAATAACAATTTGCTTCGGTTAAAGGGAAAATCGAAGTATAACTCATATTCTGCCTTTGTTCAAAGAGAACCGGAGCCATTTAGCACCCCATTCTACCTCAACCTAGAGAGAATGGAGGCCATTTAGCATAGAAAATAATTAAAAAAGTTTCATTTTTTTGAATTAAACCAACATATCTACCTTAGGTACAAATAAATCGAAGTAGAAATTCTTGTCTGCTATTGCTTCAGTTGCTAGAGAACCAAAGCCTAAATCCTTCGTTCAAATTGAAAAATTCAAAATAACGGAAATTTTGAAAAATTGACAACCATTAGACTTCGATTTCTCTAGAATCGGGGCAAAAAGTCCTTTCTACCTCAATTATTAGGATAACCAATTGCTTAAATAATAAAATTGCCACCACATTTTGACATTCTTCGATTTTGCAAAAATCGAGGTATATTAACCGATTTAATAAGTCAAAAATGTATGTTAATTTCATCAACATAAAAATATTTTGTAAGTATTTCGAAATAATTTAATTTAGAAATAATTTATAAATTATAAGTTACTTCAACTAGTTTCTAAATTACAATATTTTAATTTTTTTATTATCACTTTTTTATATTTTAATTAATTAATTTATTGTTTTTTATTTATTTTTGTGTATTAGTTTTCATTTTAATTTTATAAAATTAATTTTTTTAAGTATATATCGAATTACTTCTTAATAAAAAAAGTTAAGTACCGAGAATGTAAAACATATCGGTATTTGTAAAGCCCATTTATTTTTCTGTCCTAATAGCTAAGGGACTGCCCCAATCTGTTGGGCCTAAGGCAGCCCAGGAAGTGTCCAAAACCACCTAAACCAACCTTAACACCTCATTCTGCTAATTTTCAGAGAAGACTGTTCCCCTACCCCTTGCAGCTGAACGTAGAGCTCTGCTAGGGCATCCTCTGAGCAACCACCGTTTCACTCTAAGGTCTCATTCGGGTAAGTTGAACTTAAACTTTACCCTTCCCTTTCCATTCCTGTGCCTTAATCTCTATTTGAGTCGAATCTAAAACAGTATGCTTAGTAATACATCTGTTTTCCAGTTTTACTGCACTAGTTTGAGTTGTCGTATTTCCCCTCTTCTCAGTGAACTTCAGTGCTCCCACTCAAGGTAAGGGAAGCTAGGGTCCATTTGTCTAGTTCGTTTATCTGCTTGTTTTATTGCTATTGCATGATTTTGTGGTCTGGATGCTACTGTGAGTTGATGAGAATGTCGTTTTAGCTTTTGGGATTGTGGTTGTGTGACTACTGTATGGAGGAACAGTGGCGGGCACTAGTTTTCTCGCCCAAGCGAGCATGCCTCGCCTAGGCGAGACTAACAGATACTCGCCCAAGCTTTTCTGTGCGAACTGTCGCTCAGGCGACTCGTCATCTTTTTTAGCGAGGGGTGATCTCGCTTAGGCGAGAATGAGCTCGCCTGAGCGAGAATCCGCAGGAACCACTGTTCCACTACTCGCGCTCTCGCCTAGGCGAGAAGGGACTCGCCTGAGCGAGAGGATATCTCGCTTGAGCGAGGTCTTCTAGCCTGAGCGAGGCTGGGGCAGGTTTTGTGCTATAACGTGAATGGCCAATGATGTGATTGTTTGTTTGATTGACTTGAATGCTTTCCTAGAAAAGTTTGAGGGATAATGCCTTTATTATATATGAGGGTGAGATGTAAATGATATGTTGTTTCATTGTGTTTGAATTGGAAAGCATGAGTTGTATGATGGGTTGTCATGCATGATATTAGTATTATGGGAACTTTCTGATTGGTTGGTGAATCATGTACAAAGTGTGAGTAGGGCGTAATTCCATGACTCTTGTAGCGAGAGCTCATGGTGGCGCCTCATCCATCAGACGTAATCCCATGGACCCTCCCAATGGGAGTCCTTGGTGGTGCCTCACCTATTAGACTTAATTCCATGGACCTCGTGGTGGGAGTTCATGGTGGTGCCTTAACATAAGGACGTAATTCCATATGAGTATTGTGGTGGTGCCTCAAGGCCAGGACGTAATTCCACGAAGGCCACGTGGTGGTGCCTCTTGTAAGGGTGTAATTTCGCGAAGGCTAGGTGGTGACGCCTCACTGCTAGGACGTAATTCCACTGCTTGATGGTGGTGCCTCAGCTACGTATCCGGATAAGTCAAGTCTTGGAGTCTTAATTGATTTGGTAGCCTATGGGTGAATGTCTGCTATTTGTGTCTGACTTTGCAAACTGCATGTTGACTGTTATAATATGAAATTCCTTTACACTAGCTTACCATTTTGCTTGCTTGTATGTTGTGTGTGGTCTTCTCTATTGCAATGATCATCAATTTCATTGATGTGAGCAGATGTGAGAACCCCTGACAGTGGTAATGATAATATGGATGTTGCAGCGTGATGGATTGGACGAGTATTGGGCCCACTGTGGGGTCCATCACTAAAGGATTTTATTAGTCATGATTCTATTGTCCGCACAAGACCTAGTATAGTTATTTGCTTTTCCAGTGCACTTTGTTTAGGCCGTGTAGAGCTTCTTTTGCGTAATCTGGGTAATGTTTGGCGTACTGTATACCTGCATACTCCATATTTCGTACTCTCTGAATATTCATGTATGTGACGTTTTATTAATTTGAGGTTATCCAGTTTTTGGGATGTTATAGTATTTAATTACTATTAATTAGTTTATCACCTACTTTTGTTAAACAAACCTTTATAAAAATGGCATTGAAAAAAATTAAGAAATGTAATTTAAATATATATATATATATATATATATATATATATATATATATAATTATAAAAAAAAATATAAAAATGCATGTTACAAAATTAGAACAATTAAAAAATATATATCCAAAGTAGTTTATGAATTATTTTATTTAAAAAATTATTTAAAAAGTTAATGTAAGAGAAAAAATAATTTATTAATTATTTTAAAAGATTTATTTTATTTAAAAGATTACCACGAGAGATATAATGATTTATTTAATTATTAAAAATAATATTTTATCTAAAAGATTATCATAAGAGATATAAGAATTTATTAATTATTTAATATAAAAGATTTTTTGAAAAATTAAGATGTGATGAATATTATTTAATTATAAAAGGAATACAAATTAAATTAATCTCAAGAAAATATCTTTAAGAAGGTTTTTCTAATCTTTTTACCAATATTCATATATGGACTCCTAGATTCAAGGGTAAAGGAGGTATGTAAAAGGGATTGATGGTTTTGAGGAACACTCCTTAAGAAAAAGTATTGGAAAAGCAAGAAAATGAATGAGAACCAAAAATAAGGAAAGGAGGGAGAAGAAAGCCACATGAAATCTCGAGTAGATATTAGATGCCGGATACCAATTTAATGACTTTTTTCATGAAAAAAATCGTATAATTTTACTCAATTTTTAACTATTATTTATATAGAAAATTAAAGTTGATAATTTAATATATACAACTAAAAAAATTACGTGATTTTTGTGGAGTAAAATCCACTCAATCCATAACCATATAAACCGGTATAGTTCACTTTAATATGGACTTACTTAGCATTCTAGATCCTAATTAAATAAAAAATTGTTCTTTTAAATGTTTAAGTGGCACTACTCAAGTTAATTAATAGCTATCGGACAAATAAGAGAAACTAATCTATATCTCATTAATATACTTCACCATGAATTAATTATATAAAAACTTTATTTACATTTTATAATTATATATATAAATTTAAATATATTTTCAGCTCCTATCAATTAAGAGCTTATTATTTTGGTTCCATACACTTTTATTTTGGTTCCATACCTTTTTACTTGTCTATCTAAAATAGATAAATATTTAAACATTAACTTATTTATATCGAAATAAATATGTAAATATCTATCTATTATATATATATATATATATATATATATATATATTTTTTTTTTTTTTTATATATAAATATATTTTTA